>Ga0079224_100000157_pt1 | contig 55354 bp, 51 predicted proteins | sample Stecom2015_FD_80414 | JGI IMG/M metagenome (GOLD analysis project Ga0079224, IMG submission 80414) | Agricultural soil microbial communities from Utah to study Nitrogen management - Steer compost 2015 | ecosystem: Environmental > Terrestrial > Soil > Agricultural land | place: USA: Utah... | reverse complement strand
TTAGAGTAGGCCGTCGCGCCGCTGCGGCCGATGATGGAGCAGGGGAGGGCTTCGAGACGTGCGACCGCCACCGCGTCTTCGCTTTGGGCTGCTTGGCGGGGCGGCCGCCGCCGCGCTCGCGTTCGGCGTGGCCCTGGGCCAGGGCCGCGGGCCGCAGGACGCTTCGCCGACGGCGGAGTTCCACTTCGCCCGGCTCGTCTACACCGACTCGCCGTACAGCCGCCGCGGCCGCTGGCGCGGCTGGGGGCGCAGGGGCGGCGCATGGGCGACCGACTATCCCGATGCCGAATATCATCTGATGCAGGGCATCAATCGCCTCACCCGCGTCGATGGCCAGCCGGTCGCCTTCGACGGCGGCGGCGGCCGGCTGATCACCCTGCACGACGACCGCGTGTTCGATTATCCGTGGCTCTACGCGGTCGAGGTCGGCCAATGGGAGCTCAACGAGAGCGAGGCGCGCAGGCTGCGCGAGTATCTCGACCGCGGCGGATTCCTGATGGTCGACGACTTCTGGGGCGAGTACGAGTGGTCCGTCTTCATGGAGTCACTGCGCCGCGTGTTCCCGGACAAGGACGTCGTCGAGCTGCCCGAGGATCATCCGCTGCTGCACGTGCTGTACGATCTCGATCAGCGAACGCAGATCCCGGGGATCGGCGGCATGCGGTACGAGACGCCGCACTGGCGAGGCGTGCTGGACGACGACGGCCGGCTGATGGTCGCGATCAACTTCAACATGGACATGGGCGATGCGTGGGAGCACGCGGACGATCCCCGCTATCCGGAGCCGATGACCGCGCTCGCCTATAAGTTCGCCGTGAATTACCTCATTTATGCGATGACGCATTGAGGGCGCCGGCGCTTTTGGGCGGCGTGCCGAAAAGGTGTCTGCCGAAAAGGTGCCGAAAAGGTGTCAGACACCATTTTCCCCAGAAAAGGTGTCAGACACCATTTTTCCCATTTTTCCCAGAAAAGGTGTCAGACACCATTTTCCGACACCATTTTCCGGGGAGCGGGTGCCCGGCACCGAATTTTTCGGCTGACGCCGTCCAGGGTGGCACTCGGGAAAATGGTGTCAGACACCCGTGCTTTGGGGCGGCGTCAGTTGCCGGGGGCCGGCTGGACCTCGCCTTCCGGCACCGCGAGCTTTTCCTCGTCGCTCGCGATCTCCGTCCGCGGCACGCGCCTGAAGAAGTCGTAGATGAAGAGCCCGACGCCGATCGCGAAGACCGACGCCGTCAGGATCAGCATCAGGAAGTGCACCTGGATCTTGAGCTGCGTGTCGAGATAGCCGAGCCCGACGATGCGCTCGAGATAGACCTGGGCGACCCCCGCCGTCGCGAAGCTGAGCGTCATCCCGAACATGCCGGCGATCTGCAGCCAGAAGGCCGCGTAGCCGACATAGCTCTCCCCCGGGATCCGCGCGCGGGTCAGCGACGGCAGCGCATACGTGATCATCGCGAGCACGATCATCGCGTACGCGCCGTAGAACGCCGAGTGCCCGTGCATCGCCGTGATCAGCGTGCCGTGCGTCCACCGGTTCACGGACGGCCACGTATGCGCGAGGCCGAGCAGCCCCGCGCCGAACAGCGCGAACACGGCGCTGCCGATCGTCCAGTGCAGCGCGAGCTTGTTCGGATGCGACAGCCCGGCCCGCCGCAGCGCGTAATACGCGTAGGCCGCCATGCCGACGAGCGCGAGCGGCTCGAGCGCGCTGAAGAAGCCGCCTATCGGCAGCCAGTACGAGGGCACGCCGACCCAGTAGTAGTGATGCGCGGTGCCGAGAATGCCGGCGATGAACACGAGCCCGACGATCACGTACAGCCACTTCTCCATGACCTCGCGATCGACGCCCGACAGCCGGATCAGGAGGTACGCGAGGAACGAGCCCATGATCATCATCCACACGCCCTCGACCCACAGGTGGATCGTCCACCAGCGGTAGAAGATCGAGACCGTGTAGTTCTCGAATTGCAGCAAGGCCGGCAGGTACAGCACGGCGGACGCGGCGAGGCCGAGCACGAGCACGCCTTCGGTCACGGTCAGGCGACCCGCTTTCCTGATCGTCATGCCGATGTTGTAGAGGAAGATCAGCATCGTCGCGACGATCGCGATCTTGTGCGGCAGCGGCTGCTCGAGCATCTTGTTGCCGGTGCCATAGCGGAACAGATAGCCGATCACGGCGGTGACGCCGGTCACCGTGAACAGCGCGAGCTGCACGTACGCGAGCTTCACGCTGTGCAGCTCCGTGCGCGACTCCTCCGGCACGAGCCAGTACGTCGCGCCCATGAAGCCGAGCAGGACCCAGACGATCAGGAGGTTCGTGTGGATGACCTTCGTGACGTCGAACGGCAGGATGTAGAGCAGCGGGTCGGGACCGAGATACTTCGCCGCCGACAGCAGGCCGAACACGATCTGCAAGCCGAACAGCACGATCGCGACCGCGAAATACCAGTAGGCGACGGCTTGAGACTTGTAGCGCATCCGTATCCTTCCCGTCCGCGTCAGCGGAAGCTCATCAGGTACGCGACGAGGCTCTCGATCTCTTCCTCGCTCAGCATCTCGCCGTACGTGTGCGGCATGAACGACATGCCCGCGGCCGAGTACATCGCGCCGGGAATCACGTGGGCGCTCGGATCGACGATCGACTCGCGGATATAGCCCTCGACGTCGGTCGCCTCGCCCATGTACTCGTCCGACGCGATGATCTCGGCGGCCCGGGTGGCGAGGCCGGCGAGCGTCGGACCGGCCAGGTTCATGCCGGGCTGAGTCGAGTGGCACGCCTGGCACGGCGGCGAGGCGTTGCGGAACAGGTTCTCGCCGAGCGCGATCGGATCGCTCTCGGGCGAGACCGGATGAACCGGCACCCGCGTGACGCCGGGCTGCTCCGCCGCTCCGGGCGCCGTGAGCCCCGTCGTGACGAGGATCGGCCGCGGCGGCCAGCCCTGCGTGTCGACGCGGGCGACCCATGCAAGGAACGCGATCAGGTCCGCGATCTCCTGATCGCTCAGATCCTGCCGGGGCATCAGCCGCCTGTGGATCTGCTCGTCGTAGAACCGGCTCGGATCGCGCATGTACGCGGTCAGATACTGTTCCCCGCGCAGCTCCGCGATCTTCGTGAGATCCGGCGCGTAATAGGACCCCTCCCCGAACAGCGTGTGGCAGTTGACGCAGTTGTACCGGTGCCAGACGTCCTGGCCGGCGACGACCTCGGGGGTGATCTCGTCCGCGTTGCTGAGCACCGGAAACCGCGTGTGGCTGTGGACGGTCAGGATCAGGAATACGAGCGCGGCGATGGCGGTGCACGCGATCGCGAACATGCGGGCCTGGCGGGTCGTCATCCTCGTTTCCGCCTCAGACGCCGATGCCGCTCCAGTAGCGTATCGACGTGAACACGGAGTAGGTGAGCGCAGCGAGCATCAAGAGGAGCACGATCCAGCTCACGATCCTCAACGAGCGGAAGAGGGCGGCCCGAGGCATCTCGCATCCGGTCAATGGTGACGTCGCGCCACATTAGCTGCCGATGCGAAGCTTGACAACCCGGTACTTCGCGCCTTCTGTGCTCTCGCCCGGCCGCCGCGCTATCCTGCGCACCGACGCACGATGAGGAGTCGGGTCATGCAGACGGTGCATTTCGTGTCCATCCTGCTGCACATTCTGGCCGCGGTCGTCTGGATCGGCGGGATGGTGTTTCTCGGCGCGATCCTGATCCCGGTGCTGAGGCGCACCCGGGCCGAGGGCGGGCAATATGCCGAGCTGATCCATCGTACCGGCACCCGCTTCCGCAACGTGGGCTGGGCGTGTCTCGTGATCCTCGTCGTGACCGGGTTCGTCAACCTCGCGACGCGCTGGGGCGTCGGCTTCGAGCGTCTCCATAGCGCGGACCTCTGGGCCTCGCCATGGGGTCACATCCTCGCGACGAAGCTCGTGCTCGTGGCCGCGGCGCTCGCGATCAGCGGGGTGCACGACTTCGTCGTCGGGCCGCGCGCGACGCGGACGCTGCGCACGGCGCCGGGATCGAAGGAAGCGGGCCGCCTGCGCCGCGCGGCCGGCTGGATGGGCAGGGCGAATCTTCTGATCGCCGTGGTCATCGTCTCGCTCGGCATGATGCTCGTGCGCGGGCCCGTGGTCTGGTAGCGGCACGCCGACGCGTGCCGGCTACGGGCGCCGCCCGTCCAGCTTCGGCCCGCCGGGCGGCCCGTCGCCCTTCAGCTGTGCGCGGAAGACCGCCGCGCGCATCAGCAGCATCGCCGTCACCGGCGCGGTGATCACGATGAAGAGCGTGATCAGCAGCTCGTGCACGACCGGCCGCTGCTCGAGCGCGGACGACACGAGCATCGATGCGATCAGCACGCAGCCGGTGCCGAGCGTCGTGCCCATCGTCGGCGGATGCATGCGCATGAAGAAATCGGGCAGGCGCAGCAGCCCGATCGCGCCGGTCAAGGTCAGGAAACCCGCCGCGACCAGCAGCAGCGAGCCGGGGACCGTGACCCAGAGCGGCAGATCGACCCCGTTCACGGCTCGATGACCTCGCCGCGCAGCAGGAACTTCGCGAGGGCGATCGTGCTCGCGAAGCCGAACAGCGCGATCAGAAGCGCCATGTCGAAGTAGACGGTCGAGCTCGAGCGGATCCCGAGCATCAGCAGCGTCAGCATGCCGTTCAGGTAGAACGTGTCGAGCGCTATTACGCGGTCCTGCGCCGCGGGCCCGAGAAACATCCTGAGAAGCGCGATCAGCATCGCGAGCACGAAGCAGAGCGACGCGAACCAGGCGGCGTAATCGAAGACGGTGTTCATTCGAAGATGTCCATCAGCAGGCGTTCGTAGCGGAGCTTGATCCAGTTGATCCACTCGTTCTCGTCGCGCAGGTCGAGCACGTGGAGCGTGACGTAGCTGCCGTCGGGCGCGAGATCCACCCAGACCGTGCCGGGCGTCGACGTCACGATCCCCGCCAGGACGGAGAGCGCGTGCGGATCGCGCATGTCGAGCGGGATGTCGACGAATCCGGAATGGATCTGGCGGCCGCCGACGAGCCCGAGCACGATCCGCGCGACGGCGATGTTCGAGCGGACGATGTCATGCAGCACGAGCACGAGCAGCAGCGGCACGAGGTAAAGCCGCTTCGGCTTCGGCTGCAGCGGGCGCAGCCGCCTCGCCGCCCATGAGAGCGCGATCGCGATCAGCGTGCCGAGGACGATCTGGCCGAGCGCGAGCGTCTGATTCAGCATCAGCCACATCACGACGAGCGTGACGGTGAGCCCGGTCGGCCAGCGCTCCGAGATCGTCTTCATCGCGCGTCTCCTCGAGGCTCGGAGGCGGCGCGCGTGCCGAGCACGGTCTCGATGTAGGTCTCGGGAGTGTGCAGCGATCGGGCGGTGCCCTCGAAGAAGCGCATCACCGGTCCCGACGCGGCCGTGAGACCGAGGCACAGGAGCACGAGGAACGCGACGGGCACGGCCTCGACGACGTTCAGCCGCGGCGTGCGGCGCTGCGCCGGCGACCAGAAGAGCCGCATGCCGATCCGCGTCAGCGCGATGATGCTGACGATCCCCGTCGCGAGGACTGCGATCGCGAGCACCCAGCCGGCGTTCCGCGCGCCGACGGCCGGCGCGGTCTCGAGGACGACAGACAGCAGCGTGAACTTCGCGACGAAGCCCGGCATCGGCGGCAGGCCCGCGACGAGCAGCACGCAGCACACGAACATGAGCCCCAGGAAGGCCATCGCGGCCGGGATGGCGGCGCCGACTTCCTCCTCCGTCCCGTACGGGTCGGGGCTCGTCACGCCGAACGCCATGTACACGGGCAGGATATCGCCCTGGGACGCAGGCTCCGGCGCCGCGGGGGCGAGCAGGCGGGTACGGTCCGTCATGCCCGTCAGCAGGAAGAACGCCGCGGTCGTCAGCACGGAGGTCGCGAGATAGAACAGCACCGGCGGCGTGACCGGCTCGATGCCGAGCCCGAGCGACGCGAGCAGGAGCCCGGACGAGACGATCACGGAGTACGCGACGAGGCGCCGCAGATGCTGCGTCGCGAGCATGCCGATCATGCCGGACACGAGCGTCACGAGGCCGACGTAATAGAGGATCTCGCCGAGGATGGCGGCGGCCGCCTCGTCCTCGCTCATCAGCGTGCCGATGCGCAGCACGGCATAGACGCCGACCTTCGTCATGATCGCGAAGCCGGCCGCGACCGGCGCCACGGAGACCGAGTAGGCGCCCGGCAGCCATGAGTTCAGCGGCCAGCTCCCCGCCTTCACGAGGAAGGCGATGCCGAGGATCCACGCGCCCGCGTCGAACAACGTCCGGTCGGCGGGCCGAAGGGCCTCGACGTGGCCGAGGAGATCCGCCATGTTCAGCGTGCCGACGGTGCCGTAGATTAGCGCGACGCCGATCAGGAACAGGAACGACGCCGCGACGTTGACGGCGATGTAGTGCAGCCCGGTGCGCACCCGAGCGGCGCCGACGCCGCGCAGCACGAGGCCGTACGACGCCGCGAGCAGCACCTCGAAGAACACGAACAGGCTGAACAGGTCGCCGGTCAGGAATGCGCCGTTCTGGCCCATGACGAGGAGCTGAAACAGCGTATGGAACGGCTGGCCGGGGCGGTCCCAATGCGACATCGAGTAAACGAGCGCCGCCAGAGCGACCGTCGCGACCAGCGTCAGCATCATCGACGACAGGCGGTCGACGACGAGCACGATGCCGAACGGCGCCGGCCAGCCGCCGATCGCGTAGACGCCGATGCCCTCCGGCCAGAGGTGCGCCGCGGCGTCGGTGGTCCGGTAGAGCAGGGCCAGCGCGACCGCGAGCTGAGCGACGAGCGAGCCGAGCGCGAGCGAGTTGCGCAGCGTACGGCGGGACTCTGTCAGCAGCAGCATGACCGCGCCCGCGAAGAGCGGGATCGCGATCGGCAGGATCGGCAGGTGGTCGAGCAGCGCCGTCATGGCTCGGGCTCCCGGCCGTCGACGTGATCCGTGCCCGCGAGCCCGCGCAGCGCGAGCAGCACGACGAGGAACAGCGCCGTCGTCGCGAAGCCGATCACGATCGCCGTCAGCACGAGCGCCTGCGGCAGCGGGTCGGCGTAGAGCACGGCTTCCGCCGCCGGCCCTTCGAGGATCGGCGGACGCTGGATCTCGAGCCGGCCCATGCCGAAGATGAAGAGGTTGGTCGCGTACGACAGCAGCGACAGCCCCATGATCACCTGGAAGGTGCGCGGCCGCAGCAGCAGCCAGACGCCGGCGGCGACGAGGACTCCGATCGCGAGCGCGTAGACCGCTTCCATCAGGCCGACGCCTCCGCGCGCGTCTCGGCGGCCTGCGCTTCCGCCGTCTCCTCGACGAACTGGGTCTTGCGCGGGCTGCGCAGCGACTGATGCGCGAGCGCGACCAGCATCAGCACCACGGAGCCGATGACGAGCATATAGACGCCGAGATCGAACATCAGCGCGCTCGACAGATGCAGGTCGCCGAGGAGCGGCAGGTGCACGTCGAGCGTGAGCGCCGTCAGGAACGGCGCGGCCGCGAACCACGCGAGGATGCCCGCCGTGCCGGCCGCGAGGAGGCCGAGGGCGATCCACAGCTGCGGGTGGATGCGCAGCCGCGACTCGACCCACATCGTGCCGCCGACCATGTACTGCACGATGACCGCCGTCGCCATCACGAGGCCGCCGACGAAGCCGCCGCCCGGCGCGTTGTGGCCCCGCAGCAGAAAGTACACGGACACGAGGCCGGCCATCGGGCCGAGCAGCCGCACGAGCACCGCCGGCAGCTTCATGTAGCCGCGCGGCAGCGGGTCGTCGAGGACGCCGATCGGCGGCGACGGGTCCGCCCGCTGCGCGCCGGGGACCTCGATGCTCTCAGGCGCGGGACGGAAGCGGCGCAGCAGCGCGTAGACGATGATCGCGACGATCGCGACGACGGTGATCTCGCCGAACGTATCGAAGCTGCGGAAGTCGACCAGGACCACGTTCACGACGTTGCGTCCGCCGGCGACCTCGAGCGCGTTGCGGATGTAGAAGTCCTGGATCTCGGAGACGTTCGGGCGCGTCAGCACGGCGAACGCGAGGGCCGCGGCGCCGAGGCCGGAGCCGATCGCGAGCAGGGCGTCGCGCAGGTGCCGCGCCCGCGCCCGCGGCGTGCGCCGGCGCGGATCGTCGAACGGGATCCGCCGCGGCAGCCAGCGCAGCCCGAGCAGCAGCAGCACGATGGTCACGACCTCGACGGTGATCTGCGTCAGCGCGAGGTCGGGGGCCGAGAACCACGCGAACGTGAGGCATGTGACGAGGCCGGCCCCGCCGAGCATGATCAGCGCGGCCAGCCGGTGGAACTTCGCCTGCAGCGCCGCGCCGACGGCGCAGGCCGCGCCGCCGGCCCACAGCAGCGCGAACAGCGGGTCGATCGGATGCAGCGGCAGGTCGCCGACGGACCAGCCGCCGTCGCCGAACGCCGCCGTCCCGGCGACCAGCGCGATGCCGACGATCGCGAGGAGCTGCGACTGAAGGCGACGCGTGAAGAACAGGTGCGCCGCGCGGGCGGCGCCGCGCACGACGACGACGTTGCCGACGTCGAACATGCGGCTCGCGTCGAGCCGCGACAGCAGCGGCGTGGGCCGCATCGTCGCGCCGCGCCGCACCAGCAGCGCGTAGAACGAGACGCCGCCCGTCAGCGCGATGAAGCTCATCACGAGCGGCGCCGTGATGCCTTGCCAGACGGCGAGACGGTACTCGGGGAGGTCCGTGCCGAGAATCGACAGCATCGCGGTCTCGAGCGCGGGGCCGACCGTCCGGCCGGGCAGGATCCCGACCAGCAGGCACGCGATCACGAGCAGCGCGCTCGGCACGAGCATGCCGCGGGTCGGCTCCTTCGGCGCCTTCGGCAGGTCGGTCGCGGGCGGCCCGAAGAACACCTGATGGACGAAGCGGAAGGAGTACGCGACGCTGAACGCGCCCGCGATCGTCGCGATCACCGGCAGCGTGAACGCGAGCCCGGTCGCGTCGCCGACGGCAATGGCCTCGTGGAAGAACATCTCCTTCGACAGGAATCCGTTCAGCAGCGGCACGCCGGCCATCGCAGCCGCGGCGACGGTCGCGACCGTCGCCGTGAGCGGCATCGAGTGCGCGAGGCCGGAGAGCCGCGCCATGTCCCGCGTGCCCGTCTCGTGCTGCACGATGCCGGCCCCCATGAACAGCGACGCCTTGAACGTCGCGTGATTCATCATGTGGAAGACCGCCGCGTCCAGCGCGAGCTGGCTGTTCATGCCGAGCAGCATCGTGATGAGGCCGAGGTGGCTGATCGTCGAGTACGCGAGCACGCCCTTCGTGTCGCGCTGGAACGTGGCCGAGAAGGCGCCGACGAGCAGCGACGCGGCGCCCGCCCCGGTGATCAGCCAGAACCAGAGCTCGCTGCCGTGCAGGACCGGCCAGAGCCGGGCAAGCAGGAATACCCCGGCCTTCACCATCGTCGCCGAGTGCAGGTAGGCCGACACCGGGGTCGGCGCAGTCATCGCCTCCGGCAGCCAGAAGTGGAACGGGAACTGCGCGCTCTTGGTCAGCGCGCCGAGCGCGATCAGCACGAGCGTCGCCGCGTACCATGGATGCGAGCGGATCGCATCCCCCGCGGCGAGCACCTCGTCGAGATCGTAGCTGTCGACGATTGCGCCGAGCATCAGCACGCCGAGGAGGAGGCACAGGCCGCCGCCGACGGTCACGATCACCGACATCCGCGCCGCGCGCCGCGCGTCCGGCAGGTGATACCAGTACGCGATCAGCATGAACGACGTGAAGCTCGTCAGCTCCCAGAAGACGACGACCTGGATCAGGTTGCCGGACAGCACGATGCCGAGCATCGCGCCCATGAAGGCGAGCAGGAACGCGAAGAAGCGCGGCACCGGGTCCTCTGCGGACATGTAGTAGCGCGCGTAGAGCACGACGAGCGCGCCCATGAACGAGACGAGCAGCGCGAACAGCCACGCGAACCCGTCCATTCGGAAGTAAACGTCGAGGCCGAACTGCGGCAGCCATTCGTAGCGCGCGCTCGCGACCCGGCCGTCCTGCACCTCCGGATAGAAGAGCAGCACGAGGACGGTGCAGGCGAGCGTGATCGCGGTGGCCCATGTCGCCGCCGTGTTGCGGGCGGACGCAGGGAGGAACGACGCGGCAACGCTGCCGAGGAAGGGCAGGACGACGATCAGGGTCAGCAGCATGACGTGCGTTCGTTCCGCGTCGGGTTTACGCTCCTCGAGTCAGTCGGCTTGGCGCCTCGTCCGAGGCCGGGGCGCGTCGCAGTCAAATCAGGCCGAAGGCGAGCATTGCCTCCGCCACGCGCATGAAGCCGAGGATGTTCGCCCCGACTACGTAGTTTCCCGGGCAGCCGAACTCCTCGGCGGTCTGATAACAATCGCGGTGAATGTTCTGCATGATCTCGTGCAGACGCTTCTCCGTATACTCGAACGTCCACGCGTCACGGCTCGCGTTCTGCTGCATCTCGAGCGCCGAGGTCGCGACGCCCCCGGCATTCGCGGCCTTGCCCGGGCCATAGGCAACGCCCGCCTCGAGAAGCACCCGGATGCCGGCGGGCGTCGTCGGCATGTTCGCGCCCTCCGCGACGGCGGTGCAGCCGTTCGCGACCAGCGCCCGCGCGGAGATGTCGTCGAGCTCGTTCTGCGTCGCGCACGGGAGGGCGATGTCGCACGGCAGGCTCCAGATGTTGCCCGCGGCGAGGTAATGGGCGTGCGGATGCTCCTCGACGTACGCACTGATTCGGCCGCGCTCGACCTCCTTGATCCGCTTCACCGTGTCGAGTCGGATGCCGCGCGGATCGTGCAGCACCCCGCTCGAATCGGAGCACGCCACGGGCTTCGCGCCGAGCGCCTGCAGCTTCTCCATCGCATAGATCGCGACGTTCCCGGAGCCTGAGACGATGCAGGTCTTGCCCTCGAGCGTGTCGCCGCGGGCCTTCAGCATCTCGTCGACGAAATAGACCACGCCGTAGCCCGTCGCTTCCTTGCGCACGAGCGAGCCGCCCCAATTCGGGCTCTTGCCGGTCAGCACGCCGGACTCGTACCGATTGGTGATGCGCTTGTATTGCCCGAACAGGTAGCCGATCTCGCGCTGGCCGACGCCGATGTCGCCGGCCGGCACGTCCGTGAACTCGCCCAGATGGCGGTAGAGCTCGGTCATGAAGCTTTGGCAGAAGCGCATCACCTCGCCGTCGGAGCGGCCCTTCGGGTCGAAATCCGCGCCGCCCTTCGCGCCGCCGATCGGCATGCCCGTGATCGCGTTCTTGAACGTCTGCTCGAAGCCGAGAAACTTGACGATGCCGAGGTTCACCGACGGATGAAAGCGCAGCCCGCCCTTGTAGGGGCCGAGCGCACTGTTGAATCCCACCCGGAAGCCGCGGTTGATGTGCACCTCGCCGCGGTCGTCCTGCCACGGCACGCGAAAGATGATCTGCCGCTCCGGCTCGCAGATGCGTTCGATGATCTTGTGCTCCGCGTACTGCGGATACTTGCGCAGCACGGGCGCGAGCGATTCCGCTACTTCCGTAACCGCTTGATGAAATTCGCTTTCACCGGGGTTCCTCCGCTCGACGTCGCGGATGATCCGGCGGATTCTCGCTTCGATCTCAGCCATTATCCCTTGGCCTCGGTGGTCATACCGAGCGGGGGATTGTAAAGAAAACGGGCCCGCGGCGGGGCGCGCCGAGCGGGGGCGCCGGCCCGCGACGGCGCCCTTCGCGCGCGAAGGGCGGCGCCCGGCCGCGATCGAGGCGGCTCAAGAGCCGGCTCTCGCGAGCCCGCCGAGGACGTCGACGGCCTTTCTGACCTCGGCCGTGAGCGGCACGCCGGCGCTCAAGCGGATGAAGTTCCGGTAGGCTCCCGTCGCCGAGAAAATCAGCCCCGGCGCTATGCCGATGCGGTGCGCGAGCGCCGCGTGGAACAGCGACAGCCCGTCGACGCTCTTCGGCAGCTCGAGCCACAGCACGACGCCGCCCTGCGGGCGCGAGACGCACGTTCCGGCGGGGAACGCTGCAACGATCGCCTCGGTGAAGCGCTGCACGTTGGTCGCGAGCTCCTCGCGCACCCGGCGCAGGTGCCGGTCGTGCAGGCCTTCGCCGAGATAGCGGGCGATGACGTGCTGCTGCAGCGTCGGGGTCGCGACGGACGTGCAGAACTTCGCGCGGACGAGCTCCGTCGTGTAGCGGGGCGCGGCGACCCAGCCGATGCGAAAGCCGAGCGCCACCGACTTGGAGATCGACGCGCACGTGATCACCGACCCGGACTCGTCGAGCGCCGCGAACGGCTTCGGACGCTCCTTGCCGAAGTGGAGGTCGCCATAAATGTCGTCCTCGATCAATGGAATACCGTGGCGATCGAGGATCGAGAGGATGCGGCGCTTCTCCCGATCCGGGGTCACACCGCCGGTCGGATTGTTGAAGCTCGACTGCAGGACCGCCGCGGCGACCTTGGTCCCCGTCACGACGTACTCGAGCGCATCGACGTCTACGCCGCGCTCGGGATGGTTCGGCACCTCCACGACCTTGAGCCGGAGATGCTCGAGCAGCTGCAGGATGCCGAAATAGGTCGGGGACTCGACGAGCACGGTGTCGCTCGGCCGGCACAGGACGCCGAGCGCCAGCGCGAGCGCCTCCATCGTGCCGTTCGTGATCACGATATCGTCCGGATCGACGCTCGCGCCCTGCAGCGCCATGCGCTTCGCGATCTCGCGCCGCAGCGGCTCGTAGCCGGGCGGCATCACGAAAGCGTTCGGGAGGTCCGGCGCTTCGCGCAGCACTCGGCGGGTGATCCCGTTCAGCCGCCCGTTCAGCCGCGCCGCGGGATTCGTCACGGCGCTGTTCAGCGCGACGAGATCCGTGCGGGCGAGCGAGGCCAGCACAGTGTCGACGACGCGCGGCGCGACGGCGCGCGGCGTACGCGAGCGGGTCCGCTTTGCCGACGGCGGCTCGGGAGCCGCCGCGCGGGCCGCGACGAAGAAGCCGGAGCGGGGGCGGGTCTCGAGCAGCCCGCGCCGCTCGAGGTGCAGGTAGGCCTGCACGACCGTGCCGATGCTCACGCCCGCGTTGCGGCTCATGGTCCGCACGGAAGGCACGCGCTCGTGCGGCTTCAGCGAGCCGCTCACGATCTGCCGCTCCAGGAGATCCGCGACCTGCTCGTAACGCAGGCTCTTGCGCGCTGCCATGCCGGGCCTCTCATCTGTATCAATCGAAATTCACTCTAGCTGATTCTGTACTAGCCTGCCAGCGGCACGTAGCGTGCGGACCTCGCATCGAGAGGTTGGTGGTCATGGAAACGTTGCTGCCGCTCGTGAGCTTTGCGTTCGCGTCGTCGATCACGCCGGGGCCGAACAATCTGATGCTGTCGGCGTCCGGGATCGCGTTCGGCCTGAGGCGCACGCTGCCGCACATGCTCGGGGTGTTCGTCGGCTTCCTGCTGCTGCTCCTGCTGTGCGCGGCCGGCGTCGGCGCGGTCGTCGCCGCGTTCCCCGCCGTCGGGCTGGCGCTGAAGATCGCGGGCTCGGCCTACCTGCTGTACCTTGCGTGGAGCATGCGGGGCGTGTTCCGGACGACGGGGTCCGCGAGGCCTGCGCGGCCGCTGACGACCATCGAGGCGGTGCTCTTTCAGTTCGCGAACCCGAAAGGATGGCTCATGGGGCTGACGGCCGCGTCCGTCTTCGTGCCGCAGATCTCGCCCCGCTGGCTCGGCGTGCTGGTCGTCTGCGGCGTGTTCGCCTGCGTGGGCCTGCCCTGCATCGGCACGTGGACGCTGCTCGGCGTGTCGCTGCGCCGCGGGCTCGCGCTCGAGCGCTGGGGCGAGTATCTCGAGCTCGTCGTCGGCGTGCTGATGCTCTACGCCGTGGCCGCGCTCTGGGTCGGAGGCGATTCCCCGATTGCGCCGGTGCCCGCGCCGTGAGACAACTGGGTCTGCGTTGGCGCGGGCGGGCGTGGCGTGAGAGGGGCCTCTCGGGGACCGGCATGAACCGTCCATGGGGCCTGCGATCGCGCCGTCCATGGCGCTCACGCTCCCCGAGACGCCCCTCTCACGCCACGCCCGGCTTTGGCGCCGCCGCGGGCTCGTGAAAAGTGTAGGACGGGATCGCAGGGTGGATCGATGATGCTTGCCAAGTCGTCTCTTCGATGGGTCGTCGCCGGGGCGGCGGCGTGCTTGCTCCTCGCGTCGGCGCGGGCTCAGGAGCGGGGCGACTTTCACGGGCCGCCGGTGCTGCGCGTGTCCGCATCGGCCGACGTGTCGATTCAGCCCGATCACGCCGTCGTCAGGCTCGGGGTCCTCGCCGAGGCGCCCGATGCCGCCGACGCGCAGAATCGGGTGAACGAGACGATGCAGCGCGTGCTCGATGCGATGCGCGGGCTCGGCTTCGCGGATCAGGCGCTGCGGACGGAAGACCTGTCGCTGTACCCGGTTTACGGCAATCAGCGCTTCTCAGAGCGCGGCGAGCCGCAGGAGCCGCGTATCGTCGGCTATCGGGCGAGCAACGTCGTCAGCGTCGAGGTCGTCGAGCTCGCGACGATCGGCGCGGTGATCGACGCCGGCATCGGCGCGGGCGCCAATCAGCTGCAAGGCATCTCGTTCGGCGCGCGCAACGATGCTCGTTCGCGCGCCGAGGCGATGCGGCTCGCGGTCGAGGAGGCGAGGATCCAGGCGGACGCGATCGCGGACGCCCTCGGCATGCAGATCACCGGCGTGCGCGAGGTCGTCGCCGGCGGGTACGACGTCCGGCCGCCGATCCCGTATGCGGGCCAGCGGCTCGCCGCGGACGTCGCGTCGACGCCGGTGCAGCCGGGCCAGGTCGACGTCACGGCCAGCGTCACCGTGACCTACGAGATCGGCGAAGGGACGGCCGGCGGCGACTGACCGGACTCGGAGGTGCGTCGGAGCGCACCTTTTCCCGCAAGGGGGTGTCAGACACCGAGATCGTGTCGGGTACCCGATCTTTAGGAAAAAGGTGTCAGACACGCTTCTTGCGTTTGTCGGAGACTTTTTTGTTCGCGGGATCGTGTCGGGCACCGAAGGCGTCCGGCACCGTCCGCGCCGACGAGGGGACGCCGATGACACGGATGAAGCTTCTCGGCGAGCCGGGATGGGGCTCCGCCATCGTCGACGCGCAGCTCGCGTGGTACGGGTTCGACTACGACTTCGAGGCGGTCGGCAACCTGTTCGCTTCGGCTGAAGCGCGCGAGAAGGTCGCAGCGCTGAATCCGCTCGCGCAGATCCCGACGCTCGTGCTGCCGGGCGGCGAGGTGATGACCGAGAGTGCCGCGATCACGCTGCACCTGGCCGACCTCGCGCAGGACGACACGCTCGTGCCGGCGCCCGGCGATCCGGCCCGAACGAAGTTTCTGCGCTGGCTCGTCTTCCTCGTCGCGAACGTCTATCCGACCTATACGTATGCGGACGACCCGTCCCGCTTCGTCGCCGAGGAGTCCGCGCGGCAAGGCTTCAGGGACGCGGTCACGGAGCATGCCAAGCGGCTCTATTCGCTGCTCGAGCAGGCGGCGGATGCGCCGTGGTTCCTCGGCGAGCGATTCTCGGCCGTCGACGTCTACGTGTGCACGATGACGCGCTGGCGTCCCGGGCCTGCGTGGTTCGAAGCGCACACGCCGAAGCTCGCTGCGATCGCGCGTGCCGCGCGCGGCCTGCCGCGGCTCGAGGCGGCGTGGCACCGCAACTTCGGCTGAGCGGCGGCGGGCACGGAGCGCGTCGCCGGTCTGTCGACGGCGGGGGGACATAGCGCTCGTTGCCTCGGTACGGCTCTTGCATCCGTCTCGTCGAGCCTCGGACGCTCAGGCGGCCGATGTGACGACAACAACGAAAACGGAGGGGGTGCGTGCCTGCAGCAAGCGTCGCCGCGCGACTCGGCCGCGCGTGGTTTTCGATCCTCGTTCTCGTTTCTGCAACGCTGGTGCTCGTGACTTTCCTGTCCTTCGCGGTCGAGGGGGTCCGTCCGTACTCGACGCTCTTCTTCTGGCTCGGGCTCGCCGGTGAGAACAATGTGGGTGCGTGGTGGTCCGGCATGCTGCTGCTTCTCGCATCGGTCTTCGCGCTCGACGGATTTGGCCGGCGGAGGGCGGAGCCGGCCGAGCGGCGCGGGTGGCTCGCGCTGTCCGCGGCCCTCTTGATCCTGTCCTTCGACGAGATCGGCTCGCTGCACGAGTACCTCGCGAGCGAGGGGATCGCCTTTCTCGCGGTGCTGGCGGTGCCGCTGTTCGCGCTGACGGCCTACGCGTGGCTGCAGCTTTTCCGTTCCCGCAAGGACCGACGAACGCCGGGGCTTCTGCTGCTCGCGTTCGTCCTGCTCGGGACCGTCCCCGTGCAGGAGATCATTCAGCACAGCCGGGAATGGCCGAACCCGATCATCTACGGGCTGCGCGGGGCTCTGGAGGAGGGCATCGAGCTGACCGCGATTCTGCTGCTCGTGGCCGTCACGAGCCGGAACACGCGTAGCGCGGTCGAGCGCGGCGCGGGCGAGGCGTTCGAGCTCGCGCGGCATCGGCTGCTCGTTCTGGCGGCCGCGGCGGCGCTCGCGCCCGTCCTCGTGGCCGCGACCTTCGTGCTGCCGTATCCCGGCGGTCCCGCGGACTGGCTCGCGTCCGCGTGCTATCTGGGCTGCGCGCTGCTCGTGGTCAGGAGCCTCGTCGGGCCCTCGACGGCCGCGACGACGCCGCTCGTCGTGCTGCTCGTCTGGTACCTCGCGGCGTCCTGCGGCTCGACCGCGGTGAAGCTCGACTGGGACCCGGTCGTGCTCGGCGCGCCGGTGAGCCTGCGCGCCCTGTTCGTCGCGCTGCTGCTCGCGACCGCCGTGCCGATTCTGCGCAGCGCCGGCCGGCGCGCGAGCCCGCTGCTCTTCGTGGGCGGCGCGGCCGCGGCCCTCGTCGGCTCGATGTGGCCGCAGTCTCAGCTGCTGTGGTGCGGATTCCCCGTGCTCGTCGCAGTGCTCGTCTATGCCGGCGAGAGCGCCGTCGCGGCGGGCGTGCCGCTCGCCGCCGACACGTCCTCGGGCGGCGTGGCGATGGCGGGGCCGGCCGAAGGCTGACCGCGCGCGTCACGCAGCGAGGCGCTTCGTCCGCGCCTCCGGCGGCGTGCGGCTACGCGGTTTCGGTCACGTGGAGCCCGATGATCCCGACGACGATCAGCGTGATGCAGGCGAGCCGCACGGGCGACACGGATTCTCCGAACAGCACGATGCCGAGCAGGACGGTGCCCACGGCGCCGATACCCGTCCAGACCGCATACGCGGTGCCGAGCGGCAGCGTGCGCACGGCGACGGCGAGGAGCGCCATGCTCACGATCATCGCGACGATCGTCCCGGCGGCGGGCAGCGGGCGCGTGAGCCCGTCGCTGACTTTGAGGCCGACCGCCCACGCGATCTCGAGCAGTCCGGCGAGCAGGAGGATGATCCAGGCCATTCGGCGGCGTCGTCCGTGCCAGAGGAGTTTGCGCGCGCCATTCTAACTAAGATGCCGGCGCCGTTTCGGGTGCGGCATCGCAGTGTGCTCGCTGCTCCGATCGCCCGGTCGCCGTCAACGGCGCTGCGGCGGTGCGCGCTCGAGCTCGCGCAGCTCGTTGCGCATGCTGTCCAGTCTCTGCCCCCAGCGCGCTTCGGCCTGAACGAACTCGAGCCACCGGTTCGCGACGTTGCGGCTGCGCTCATCACGTGCCGCGGTGCGAAAGGCCTGCAGCGCATCGTCGAGGCGCCCGAGGCCGACGAGACAGCTGCCCCGCTGCACGTGCGCCTCGTCGGGCCGCTCGAGGCCGCGCTCGAGCGCGCGGTCGGCCGCGTCGAGGCACTCCTGCCAGCGATACTGGGTCGCGTAAGCGCTCGCGAGCCGCAGGTCGATCTCGCCGTCGTCCGCGAGCTCCGCCGCGCGCGCGAGCGCCGGCAGCGCCCGCTCATCCTCCCGCGCGAGCAGCCAGGCCTGCGACAGGAGCTGCCAGCCGGCAGGCGTCGAGTCGATCGCGCCGCCGTCGAGCCCGTCCTCGAGGACGCGCGCCGCCCTGTGCGGGATCTCGGCGCCGAGCAGGAGCTGCGCATAGCTCGTGAGCTCCGCGCTGCTCGTCAGCCAGCCCGCTTCGAACGCCGCCTCGTACAGCGCGAGCTGCACGAGCTCGTCGCCTGCCTGGCCGTGCAGCGCGGCCAGCGTGACGACGTGCTGCTTCCTCGGCCAGCGCTCGACGATCTCCTTGCCGACCTCGATCGCGCTGTCGAAGTCGTCGAGCTCGATGTGTGAGTACTGCAGCACCTGATAGAGACCTTCGTCCGCGCTTCTTCCCTGCTCGTCGTACAGGCGCAGCGCCGTGCGGGCGGGCGCGATGGCGTCCGCGTGCCGCTCGAGCAGATACAGAAACCGCGCCTTGGCCGCCCAGGATTCAGGCGACGGCGACTCGGTGAGCGCGAACCAGCGTTCGAGCGCGTCGAGCGCCCGCTCGTATTCCTCTTCCTGCCCGTAGAGCTGCGCGATCGTGTACAGGGTGGATTGCTCGAGGGCCGGCGGCAGGTCGTCCTGGCTCAGCAGATTCTCGAAAGCGGCGATGGCATCGGGGTAACGCTCCTCGGCGATGTGGAGCGCGCCGTAGGCGCGGTAGATCTGTGCCGTCTCGTAGCTCGTCAGCCCGCGCGTCGACGCGAGGCGGTCGAGGCGCTCGCGCGCGCACGCGAAATCCTCCTCGTCGATGCAGGCCTGCGCCTCCCCGAGTCCCTCGAAGAGGCTCAGCCGCATCGTCGGCGTCGGCCGCCCGCGCGGCTCGTCGTCTCCCTCCGCGCCGCGCACGCGCTGGGCATCGACAATATCCGGCACGGCGAAGAGCAGGACGGCCGCGAACAGCGCGGCGGCGCGAACGGCGGACGCAGTGATCGGCATGACGAACCTCCCCTGTCGAACCTCCCATGAGACCTTCGCGAGACTTTATACTTTTAACCGCGAGGCCTGGAAGTTAAAGGTATAGGCGGAGAAGGGCCGTGTAAAGCCTTCCATCGCGGCCGCGGAGCAGAGCGCGCAGTTTATGGTCCGACGCCGCGCGGCACGGGCCGGGCGCGCTGCCGCCGGGCTGGCGGGATCAGTTGTTCAGGGCTTGCAGCGGCGCGGGAATGCGCCCGCCGCGGCGCACGAAGCTCGCGCTCGAGTAAGCGTGCAGAGGGAGGACCGGCGCCCGTCCAAGCAGGCCGCCGAACTCGACGAAGTCCCCGACCGCCTTGCCGGGCGCGGGCACGAGCCGCACGGCGGTCGTCTTGCGATTGATCATGCCGATCGCGGCCTCGTCCGCGATGATCGCGGCGATCGTCTCCGGGGTCGTGTCGCCCGGCACGGCGATCATGTCGAGCCCGACGGAGCAGACGGCCGTCATCGCCTCGAGCTTGTCGAACGTGATCGCGCCCATCGCCGCCGCCTCGATCATGCCGATGTCCTCGGAGACGGGGATGAATGCGCCCGAGAGCCCGCCGACGTAGCCGGACGCCATCGCGCCGCCTTTCTTGACGGCGTCGTTCAGGAGCGCGAGCGCGGCCGTCGAGCCGTGCGTGCCGACCCGCTCGAGGCCCATCGCCTCGAGGATGCGCGCGACGCTGTCGCCGTGCGCCGGGGTCGGCGCGAGCGACAGGTCGACGATGCCGAAAGGCACGCCGAGCTTGTCGGACGCTGCGCGGCCGACGAGCTCGCCCATGCGCGTGATCTTGAACGCCGTGCGCTTGATCACGGACGCGAGCTCGCCGAAGTCCGCCTCCGGAGCCTCCCGAACGGCGCTCATCACGGCGCCGGGACCGCTGACGCCGACGTTGATCACGCAATCGGGCTCGCCGACGCCGTGGAACGCGCCCGCCATGAACGGGTTGTCGTCGACGGCGTTGCAGAAGACGACGAGCTTCGCCGCGCCGATGCCGTCGCGGTCCGCCGTGCGATGCGCGGTCTCGTGCACGATCCGGCCCATCTCCGCGACCGCATCCATGTTGATCCCCGCGCGTGTCGTGCCGACGTTCACGGAGGCGCAGACCCGCTCCGTCGTCGCGAGCGCCTCCGGGATGGATGCGATCAGCGCGCGGTCGCCGGGCGTCGCGCCCTTGTGGACGAGCGCCGAGAAGCCGCCGAGAAAATTCACGCCGACCTCGGCCGCGGCGCGGTCGAGGTGCTCGGCGAAGCGGACGTAGCGGTCCGCGGACGTGCACTCGGCGATGATCGAGACGGGCGTCACCGAGATGCGCTTGTTCACGACCGGTATGCCGTACTCCCGCTCGATCTCGTCGCCTGCGGCGACGAGGCGTCCGGCGAGACGGCAGATCTTCTCGTACGCCTTCTTTCCCGCGACGTCGAGGTCGGGATGCGCGCAGTCGCGCAGGCTGATGCCCATGGTGATCGTGCGGATGTCGAGATTCTCCATCTGCACCATGCGGATGGTCTCGACGATTTCCTGCGGGGAGAACGGCAGCGGCATCGGCTCGGGTGCTCGGCGTCGGGGCTGGACGCCCGGTCAGACGCGGTGCATGTACTTGAAGACGTCCTCGTGCTGGGCGTCGATCTTGACGCCCATCTCCTCGCCTTTCTCGCTGAGGCGGCGCTTCAGGTCGTCGAACGGGATCGTCGCCTCCCCGAGATCCGCCATCAGGATCATCGTGAAGAACTCGCGGAGCGTCGTCTGCGAGATGTCGACGATATTGGCGTTCGCTTCGGCCAGCACCCCGGAGACGCCGGCGATGATGCCGACGCGGTCGGCGCCGATGACCGTGACGATGATGCGATTGGAGCGCGCTTGCGGCATGGAGGCATTCGAATCGATTTCGGGCCGGCGTGCAAGCGCCGCCGGGCGGTGTGCGCGGGCGGGAAGGGGAGACGGGCTCGTGCGGGAGCCGGACGCGGGATCGGCCATCCGGCGGCGTGTGCAGGGGCCCGACCCTTACGAGGCGTGCGGGCCGAATCCGCGGCGCGAGTCGTCGTGCATCCTGATCAGGAACGAGCGAAGCGCGGGCTCCGCCTCGTCGGCGGTCATCAGGCGCTGCTCGGCGAGGATCTTCGCGATGTCCTTCAGCGATCGCCTGCCGTCGATCAGCGACATGATGAACGCGTGGATGCGCGTCGTCATGATCTGCGTCTGGAACGCCGCGATCAACGGCACCGGCTCGCTGCCGCGCACGAGCCAATCGGGCAGCGCCTCGTGCCGCGGCGGCCGCTTCGTGCTTCGAGCCTTGTCCGCCCTCCATGCGGCGACTTCCTCGCGCCGGGCATGCCGGCTCGCGGGGGATGCGAGATAGGGGATCGTCCGCTCGAGGACGGCGGGGCGGGCGAAGCCCTGCTCGATCAGCACCTCGATGCACTCGTCGAGGTCGTAGTGCAGCGCCGGATCGGCGTCGTGGAAGGTCAGCGAGCCGAAGTTCACCCAGCAGCCGTCGTCGGCGAGGAGATGATTGATGCGGCCCGCCTGCGCGTCGAGCGGCTCGGGCAGGATGTCGACGAGCCACGGCGTCACGACCGTGTCGAACGCCCCCCTCGGGAAGGGCGGGCGGTGCGCGTCGGCGAGCACGTGCAGCAGGCCGGCGCGGGCCGGCGCGTCCGCGGCGAGGACGCGCAGCACGGCGTGGTCGGCGGCGCGGCGGGGCGCGATCGGGAACTCGTAGAGCTCGACCGGGAGGCCGGCCGTCACCCGCGCCGCGACGAGAACGAGCAGGGGGTTGAAGTCGAGCGCGACCGTCGATTCCGCGCCGAGCTGCATGTGAATGTCGTACGCGAGACGGCCCGCGCCGGAGCCGAGCACGAGCGTGCGGCCCGGGGACCGGCCGGCGAGCACGTCGCGAATCAGATCGAGGGCGAGCGCATTCTCTTCCCGGCCCCACGCCCAGTCGCGATGGACGTTCGCGTAGTACGTCAGGAGCCCCTGGTCGGACGGCGGGCGGGTGCGCAGCGCGAGATAGGTCTCGACGCTCGCCGTGAGCGCGTCGAGCTCGAGCGGCGCGAGGAGGGCGGCGAGGCGCTGCGCGTGGCCGGCCGTGCCGTCGCGCAGCGTTTCGAGCCGCTTGCGCGTCGACGCACGAATGCCCGGGCGCGCGAGCGCGGCCTCGAGCTCGGCGCGGCGCCGCTCGAGCTGCCGCAGCGAGAAGTGCAGGCGCCCGCGCCATTCGCCGAGCGCCGCCTGCGGCTCGGCGAACAGCCACGGGACGCCGCCGACGAGCGGGAAGTCGACCCGGCACCCGGCGCACCGCAGGCCGCTCGGCGTCTCATCGAGCGGTGCGCGGTCGCAGCGCGGGCACGCAAACAAGCCGGAGGTGGTCACGAACGGGGCACCAGGGAGAACGAGCGCCCTTTTTGCGCGGAATGCGCAGCGCGTGTCAAGGCTCGTCCCGCCCCCCACCGAAAAGGTGTCAGACACCTTTTCCCCGAAAAAAGGTGTCAGACACCAATTTCCTGGAAATAAGGTGTCTGACACCTTTTTTTTCGGACACCTTTTTCGCGCGGGGGTGGGTGTCAGAAATTGGTGTCTGACACCTTTTTTCGACACCAGTTTCCTGGAAAAAGGTGTCTGACACCTTTTTCGCGGGGGGGTGGGTGTCGGGCACCGATCTTCAGGTGAGGGTGCCCGACACGATCTTGTCGAAGGCGATGAAGCGGTCGAGATCGGTGCCGAGGCCGTGCCCGGGGAACGTGCTGTCGAACAGGTGCTGCTCGTCGTGCAACGCCATGTAGTTGAGCAGCACCATGTTGACGAGCAGGTTCACGTTGTTCGCGCCCGGCGTGCCGGCCCGCGCGACGTTGCCGTCGGCGGAGAAGTAGCCGATCTGCTGATGCCTGAAACTGTCGAGGCCTCCGGGTCCGTCGAGGAGCCGGGGACGGCCGGTCGGGTTGTAGACGAGGAAGAACGATGCGGCGGTGTCCTGGTTGTCGCTGGTCCACTCGCCCTTGCCCCGGCCGTCGACGGAGTTGTCGATCACGCCGTTGCTCGACAGCGAGCCGTCGCTGAAGACGTACAGCATCAGCGGCACGCCCTTGCGGGCCGCGTACTCGAGGCACGCGCCCATGCACCGGCCGGCGCGGAAGTCCTTGATCTCGCCTTCCTGCCGCCTGCCGCCGTGGTAGTCGTAGCCGCCCATCGTGATGCAGCCCGCGCCCGCGAAACCCTCGAGCACCATCTTCATCACGGACGCCGTCTTCTGGAACTCGCGGCCGTCCGTGCCGCCGCCGTTGAACTCGGCCTCGGAGAAGATGCCGTTCGGCCCGACGATGTCCGGGTCCGCGGCGGGATTCAGCTGCTGGGGATTGCCGAACCGGTCCGCGACGTCGGCCGCCTTCAGATAGCCGCAGCGGATCAGGTCCCGGATGACGGCCTCGCGGGACAGCGGCGCCTTGAGCGGATCGGTGACATCCGCGAGGCCCGTCTTGACCCTGCCGATCTTCTGCTCGGAAATGCGGTACATCGACTCGAGCACCGCGACCGCGTCGTCCTGATCGAGCAGCGCGAGCAGCTCGCCGGTATCGACGAGCCCGGTGACGTCGCTCGGCCGGTCGATCTTCGTCGGCCGGAACTCAGGATTGATCAGCCCCATCGGCGACAGCGAGTTACCGCCCGACTCCGTGTTCTGCGTGCCGCACAGGGTCACGATCGAGCCGCCGGCGCCTGCCCTCTGGATCCCGTACAGCGGATTGTGCGGGTTGTTGCCGGTGTCGTTCTCGGAGCGCGCAGGGATGACCGCCCCGTTCACGCCCGCCGCGGTGGCCGGGGACATGCTGGCCTGCATGCCGCGCAGGAACGCGCTGTCGCTGTGGAACGCGAGCCCGAGGCTCGTATCCGTGTGATCGCCGTTGCTCGTCCCGGTGGGCTGGGCCTCCGCGACGCCCGGCACCATGTCGCCCGGCAGGCCCAGCTTGCTGTACCCGGCGGTGCTCAGGAAATCGAACTGGCCGCCCTGCTTGCCGACGAGCACGTTCGAGCCCGCCATGCTCGCGCCGCCGGCAAGGTCGAAGCAGATGAACGGGATCTTGCCGGCCCCCGCGACGTTCACGCCGCAGAGCGCGTTCAGGTCCGGCAGATCGGAAGCGAGCTGCGCGTACGCGGCGCGCGGATTCGCGAAGAGCCCTAGCACGCCGCCCGACAGCACGGTGGCCGAGCCCGCGATGAAGCCCTGCGCGATCAGCTCGCGCCGCGTCATCGGCCTGCGGTGAGACGTGTGCCTTTGCGGCGCGTCCGGATGGCGCGGCTTGTGCTTCTTGATGATCACCATGACTCGTTGCACCTCGTTACTGGACCAGCATCGCGGCGCTGCCGAGCAGCGCGGCGCATGCGGCTTTGGCAATCGTTTGCGTCCGGTCGGCTCCGCCGCCGCTGTTGACCAGACCGGGACGCTCAGTCGAGCGGCCGTAGATCAGGAGCTCGAGCTCCGCCTTCGCCTCCACCCGATCCGGCTGCGTCCCGAGCGGGTTCAGGCTCGAGCCGATCACCCGGTCGAGCAGCGGATCGAGGAACGGGTGAGTCTCCGCCCCATCGTTTGGGAACGCCGTCGCGACATCCGCCTCGAACGGAAAGTGCTCGAAGTCGCCGCGCTGGCTGGGGTTCAGGGCGACCAGGCTGTCGACCATCGCGCTGCAGTACTCGATGGCGAGCTGGGCGATCGCGACCTGGTGCGACGACAGGAACGCCTCGATCGTCTCGACCGTCGGCAGCGACTGGCGCACGGTCTGGAACGTCGCCGAGACCCTCGGGTGGCTCGCCGGCACGCCCGTGATCGCCGCCATCGTCGCGTTGATCTCGTCGAACGTGCGCACGCCGATGTCCGACATCGGCGGGAGCTCGGCCGGCGCCGGCGGCTGCGGCGTCGGCAGCGGCGGCCGCTGGTAGGTGAGGCCGCCGATCGCATCGAACGTCAGGAAGAACTCGTCCGACTCGGGGCCCTTCTCGAGCGGCACGACCGTGCCGAGCGGCGATAATGACTGTCCCGACGCCGGCGAGTAGTCGGCGCTCGTGATCGCGGTGTCGATCTTCGCGTACGCCTGGCCGACCGGCGCCTCCGCGCCGTTCACGCCGATCCGGATCCCCTTGATCCGCACGTTGCCGGGCTCTACCGAGTCGTCCAGGCTGATGAAGAACGGCTTGCGGAACAGATACGCGTACGAATCGAACTGCGCCGCCTCGAACACAACGTAGCTCTGCGGCACGTTCGTCAGGTGCTCGACGCCGAACAGCAGGAAGAACTTCTCGCCGACCCCCGCCTCGAAGTTCTGCACGATCTGCGCCTGGGTCAGCGCGCGGTTGTGAATCGCGACGAGCCGGATCACGCCGTGCCACGGCCGATCGCCGGAGACCTCGTTGCCGAGCACGAAGGCGAACGTGTCGTCCCACGAGGTCAGGAGGCCGCCCGGTGCGGGATCCTGGTCGGCGACGAGCTCGCCGTTCACGAAGATCTTGCGGCCTTCGACCGGATCGAACGTGACGACGACGTGCTGCAGCGTCGCCTGAAGGATCTCGTCGGCGGACGGCGTTGCGAGCTGCGGGTTGCCGTTCTGGTCCGACCTGTCGGTCCGGACGAAGAACTCGTAGTCGTACATGGTCTGGCCGAGATTGAAGTTGCGCTGCATCGGCCCGCCGGAATAGCTGACGATGCGCGCGTCCTCCTGCACGACGTTGCCCGGCGCGACCCACGCCTCGATCGAGTACTCGCCGGTGGCGACGATCTGCTCGTGGAGCTTCGCGCTCGCCGTCGTCGTCGCCTGTGCCTTGCCGCCGGAGAACGCGAGCCCCCAGCCGCCGAACCACTCGACCTCCCCGGACAGCGTCAGGTCCATCGCCGGGTCGACGCCGCTCGTGTCGAACGCGGTGCCGCCTTGACTCGTCTTGAACTCGTAGAGCGCGATCACGTTCGCCTCGTAGCGGTTGCCGCCGGCCGCGATCGTGCCCTCGTACAGGGTCAGCGCCTTGCTCGTCAGCAGCGCGGGATCGACCGACGTCAGCGGCACGGCGTTCGCGAAGTCGCGAATCGCGTCCTCCATGACGAGCGCGTCGGCCTCGCAGTCGTTCGTCCAGCAGTTGTGCGACTCCTCGCGCAGCCGCACGACGAAGCGGGAGCGCTCCGGCGCGTCGAGGTTCATTCGCGCCTTCGCGGCGTCGTACGCTGCCGAGACGGCCGTCGGGTCGGTGATTGGCCCTTCCGCGAAGAACGGCGACTGCCGCGTCGTCGAGCTCGCCGAATGGCACGCCGAGCAATGATCGAGCAGCACCGGAAGGACGTGCTGCCGGAACAGCGAGACGTCGCTCGGGAAGCTCTTGCTCTGGCCGGGGTCGCGGATCGGCGGAGGCTCGAGCACGATCTCGCGGCCGCCCTGCGCGAGCTCGCCGGCCCAGTTGCGGATCCACGTCTCGAGGATGTCGGCGCACGCCTCGTCGCTCGTGAGCCAGCAGTTGTGGCCGCCCGCGACCTTCAGCACCATCGCCGAGTCGCCCGGCGACGTGAGGTCGACGTACGGGTTGGCCTCCGCGTACGCAAGATTGACGTCGTCCATGCGCGCGAAGAGCGGGGCCTGCCCGCCGTCGAGGCCGTGGCACGCGCCGCAGCGATTCGCCGCGCGGACGTTGTCGAACAGGTTGATCTTGAACGACTGGACGTCGGGCGTCGAAGGCGGCGGCCCATTATAGGCCGATCCGCCGGTGCCGCCCCCCGTTCCCGGTATCTCCTCGACGGCCGCGCCGCTTCCGCCGCTGCACCCGGCAAGCGCGGCCCCGAGCATCATCGCGAGCGCCGCGGCGCCGGCTCGTAATCCGTGCTGCATCGTCGTGTCTCCGTGCCGGCTCAGTCGCCCATGCAGTACACCGCGGAATCGGCGAAGACGTTCCGCAGGTTATAGCCGCCGAACTTGAAGGACGAAGTCATCGAAGCGATCTGCTTGTGATCGTCGTCGTCGACGGGCGGCCGCAGACAGACCGCTCGAAAAACCTTCTCGACCTGGCACTGCGCGAAGGCGTCGGAGGCCGCGAGCTCCTGCCCCATCGATTTCGCGCCCCGGCCGTATCCCGGCAAGCTCTCGTCCCAGCCGAGCACCGCATTGCGGCCCTCCCGCCAGTAGTTGGTCCACGAGTCGTCGGGGGTCACGAAGCCGTCCGCGAACGTCTCGGCGTTGTTGAAGTACTTCGGCTGCACGACCCCCTCCGTGTACTCGATGCTTCCCGACGCCGGGTCGAAGTCGTAGTACGCGTAGGCCTGCGCGAGGGGGTCCATGCCCGTATGGCAGCCGATGCAGTTGTTGTTGAACACGCGGCTGTCGCCGCCGGGGCTGCGCGAGACGTCCTGCCGGATGCGATCCGGCACGAGGCTCGTGTCCTGCACCTGCTCGAGATCGAGACACATGTGGTTGATCAGCGTGAAGCGGAACATCGCGCGATTCGTGCCGGCGATGAAGAACGCCTCCGCGGCCGCGCGCGTCGTCATCGCGCCGGCGGTCGCGTGAGGCGGGAGGGGGTAGAAGCCCGACTGCGCCGAGCGCACCAGCTCCGCTTCCGGGTCGAAGCCCGGATCGAGCATCCGCCGCTCGAGCGCCTCGAAGTGCGCATTGCTGTCCGCGGATGGGAGCGGCGAGACGTTGGGCGCGTAGTACAGCGCATCCGCGTACAGGATCTGGTCGAACGGCTCGTCCTTGGCCACGAGCCCGATCACGAGCGTCGTGTAGTCGTTGAGCGGCACGAACGGCGACTGCTCGCGATTCGTCCAAGGCGCGGCGAAATTCTTCAGCGTCACGGTATAGAAGTGCCGGTCGCGCGTCGCCATCAGCGCGGCGGCTTGCGGTTTGCCGGCTTCGATCAGCGCCGCCATATCGGCGAGCACATCGCTGCTCGGGGGCACGCCCGCGATGCGATCGTGAATCCGTTGCGCCTGCTCGAGCGGGCCGGCGAGCGCCGCCGCGCCCGCGCCGAGGGCCGCCGCCAGGACCGCGACGAGCGCCCGCCGCAGGCGGCGACCGGGTGAATGTGTTCGGCTGTTCATGCGCAGTCGTCCGATTCGAAAAGCGAAACCATCTCCGATACGGCGCGAAGTACACCACAGCGTCGATCTGGTTCGTAATGTGGAAGTTTCGCGACGTCTCGATTCCGCGACAGGTCGTTCGAAAGCCTAGCTCGCCGTTAAGCTCGCCGAGGTGATCCGCCGCAGGTTTTCCCGAGAAGTCGATCTCCCTGTATCGGCCACGCTTGCGTTAAGTGAAGTAGCGCGCGGGACGACGGCAGCTCGATGCAATCGCGGGAGGCCGCTCACCGATTCGGCGAGCGGCCAGCGCGGCGGGACGATCTTGTGATCGCGTTAACGGTAGCGGCGTTTTGACCTACTCATTATGAGCACGCCCATGGTCACCTCGAGTCGCCGAGCGATGTGTCGTGACGGTACGCGTCGCCGCGCGGCCGAGCGTCCTGCCGTTCTACTCGCGGTCGCTTTCGCCGCGCTCGCCGCGGGCTGCGGCGGCAACAGCGACGGCAGCGTCGGCGTCGGCTCCGGCCAGGATCCCGATCCCGTCGTCCTCGATTTCCCGATCGCCTACACGAAGGGTCCGCTGCTCGACGCGGACGGCGAGCTCCAGGTGTCGACGGACCTGCGGGAGCTGCTGCGCTTCAACGTCGGCACGGATCTCTACGTGCGCGACCGCGCGTCCCCGAGCTCGCCGGAGCGCAACGTGACGATCGCGGTCACGGAAGGACGCGGCGACGTTCAGGGCATCGAGATGTCCGCGGACGGCACGAAGGTGCTGTTCGCGATGCGCGGCCCGTTCGATCCGAACCTCGCCGACGATGAGCAGCCGACCTGGAACATCTGGGAATACGAGCTCGCGACGGACACGCTGCGCCGCATCATCGCGTCGGACCTCATCGCCGAGGCCGGCCACGACGTTTTCCCGCATTACCTGCCGGACGGGCGCATCGTTTTCTCGTCGACCCGCCAGCGGCAGGCGAAGGCGATCCTGCTCGACGAGGGCAAGCCGCAGTTCGATGCGCTCGACGAGGATCGCAACGAGCCCGCGTTCGTGCTGCACGTGATGGACGCGGACGGCGAGAACCTGCGGCAGATCTCGTTCAACCAGAGCCACGACCTCGAGCCGACGGTGCTCGACGACGGCCGGATCCTGTTCAGCCGCTGGGACCGCGCGGGGACGGTGAACGGCATCCGCCTCTACACGGTCAATCCCGACGGCACCGGGCTCGAGCTCTTGTACGGCGCGGAGAGCCACGCGACGGGCACGGACGGCGGGCTCGTCCAGTTCGTCGGCGCGCACGAGATGCCGGACGGTCGCGTGATGGCGATCGTGCGTCCGTTCGATCACCCGGAGCTCGGCGGCGACGTCGTGATCATCGACGTCCCCGCATTCGTCGAGAATCAGCAGCCCGTCGCGGATTTCGCGGGGCTGCAAGGGCCCGCCCAGGTGCCGGCGACCGTGAACGTCGTCCGTACGGACACGCTGGCGTCTCCGGGCGGCCGCTACGCTGCCGCGTTTCCGCTGTGGGACGGCACGGGGCGCATCCTGACGGTGTGGTCGATGTGCCGGCTCGCGGATCCGACCGGCGTCATCCTGCCGTGCACCGAGGAACGGCTCGCGGACCCAACGCTCCAGCCCGCGCTGCCGCTCTACGGCATCTGGATCTACGACCCCGTCGACGAGACGCAGCTGCCGGTCGTCGTCGGCGAGGAGGGCATGCTGATCGGCGAGGTCGTCGCCGCGCAGCCGCGCCCGAACCCGCGCTTCGTGCCGCCCGCGATCCCGGCCGGCATCGGCGCGCAGCTCGCGTCCGAGCGCGCGGGGCTGATCAACATCCGCAGCGTGTACGACGTCGACGGCGTCGACACGGCCGTGCCCGACATCGCGACGCTGGCGGATCCGCGCGCGACGACCGCCGAGCAGCGGCCCGCGCGCTTCCTGCGGGTCGTGAAGGCCGTCGCGATCCCCGACGAGGACGTCGTCGACCTCGACAACACCGCGTTCGGCCCGAATCTCCGCAACGGCATGCGGGAGATCGTCGGCTATGCGCCGATCGAGCCGGACGGCTCCGTGCGCATCAAGGTGCCGGCGCAGGTGCCGCTCGCGGTCGAGATCGTCGACGCGCGCGGCCGGCGGATCTCGCCGCGCCATCAGAACTGGCTGCAGGTGCAGCCGGGCGAGGAGCTCGCGTGCAACGGCTGCCACGATCCGGCCGGCGGCCTGTCGCACGGGCGGCGCGGCAGCTTCCCGAGCGCGTACGCCGGCGCGCCGACGACCGGCGTGCCGTTTCCGGGCACGGCCGCGGCAATCGTGCCGGATCTCGGCGAGACGATGGCCGAGGCACGCTCGCGCGTGAGCTGCCAGACCGACTGCGCGGCGCTCGCGCCGTCCGTGGATCTCGTGTTCAAGGACGTGTGGACCGATCCCGCCGTGCGGGAGCCCGATCCGGATCTCGTGCTGCGTTACACGGCGCTCGAGACGGACGCGCCGACGACGCCGTCCTGCCTCAACGCCTGGAACGCCGACTGCCGGATCGTCATCAACTACGAGACGCACATTCATCCGCTCTGGTCCGTCGACCGGCGGGTGCTCGACGAGGACGGCGTGACGGTCGTCGCCGACAATACGTGCACGGCCGGAGGCTGCCACGCGCCCGTCGACGACATGAATCAGACGGCGGTGCCCGCCGCGCAGCTCGATCTGACCGACGGGCCGTCGCCGGATCAGCCTGCACACTTCAACGCCTACCGCGAGCTCCTGTTCGCCGACAACGAGCTGGAGCTCGTCGGCGGCGCGCTCCAGGACAGGCTCGTCGAGAACGGCGTCGACGAGGACGGCAATCCGATCCTCGTGCCGGTTCGCGTCCCGCCGTCGATGAGCGCGAACGGCGCGCTCGCGTCGTCGCGATTCTTCTCGAGATTCGACCCGGGCGGCTCGCACGAGGGCCGGCTGTCGCCGGACGAGCTGCGCCTGATCGCCGAATGGCTCGACATCGGCGCTCAGTACTACAACGACCCGTTCGACGTGCCGATGGACTGACCGTGGCGAGTGCTCTCGAAGTGTGTGCCCTCGGCGCGGGGCCCGGCCGCGCGGCCCGCGCGATCGCCTGGCTGGCGGCGCTCGCGGCCCTCGCGCTCGCGCCGCTCGCGGCGTGCGCCGCGACGTACGAGGTCATCGTCGAGGATCCGTATCTCGAGCTGCACACGGGGCCGGGACGCGGCTATCCCGTCTTCCAGATCGCCGAGCGCGGCGAGCGTGTCGAGCTCATCCGGCGCCGGACCGATTGGTTTCAGGTGCGCTTGCCGCGCGGCGAGGTGGGCTGGGTGCCGCTCGCGCAGCTGCGGCGCACCCTCGGCCTCGACGGGGAGCCGTTCGACGTTCTCGCCTACGAGCTCGCGGACTACACGGAGCGCCGCTGGGAGGTCGGCGCGCTGTACGGCGATTTCGGCGGCGCGAACGTGATTTCCGTCTACGGCGCGTTCGGCATGACGCCGAACCTCTCGCTCGAGCTTTGGCTGTCGCAGGCGCTCGGCCGCTTCTCGGACAGCAAGATCGCGAGCCTCGACGTCGTGCACGAGCTCTTTCCGGACAAGCGGTTCTCGCCGTACATCGCGCTCGGCGCGGGCGTCGTGAAGACGGATCCGAAGGCCACGCTCGTCGCCACGACGGACCGCAGCGATGCGGCGGCCCACGCGGGCGGCGGCCTGCGCGCCTATCTCACGCGGCGCTTTCTGTTTCGTGCCGAATACAAGAGCTACGTCGTGTTCACGAGCCGCGACGACAACGAGGAAATCAGGGAATGGAAAGCAGGCTTCTCGTTCTTCTTCTGAGCGGGGTCATGGCGGCGGGCCTCACAGGGTGCGGCCGCCATCGGGCGCTCGAGGCGGCGGACGCGGGTCAGCCGCCGGTCATCGAGCCCGAGCTCGAGCGCCGGCAGATCGAACCCGCGGACATCGACACGGAGGATTTCGAGGTCGGCATCTACGCCGGCCAGCTCAGCGTCGAGGACTTCGGCGTGAACACGGTCGTCGGCGTCCGTTTCGCATATCACATAACGGAGAGCTTCTTCGTCGAGGCGGCGGGCGGACGCAGCGACACGGAGCCGACGAGCTTCGAGCGGCTCTCCGGTGCTGCGCAGCTGCTCACAGACGACGAGCGGGAGTACTCCTACTATAACGTGTCGCTGGGTTACAACCTGCTGCCGGGCGAGAGCTTCATCGGCCGGAACCGCGCCTTCAACTCGTCGCTGTATCTGATCGGCGGGGTGGGGAACACGAAGTTCGCGGGCGACGATCGGTTCACGATCAACTTCGGCATGGGGCTGCGGCTGCTCCCGCTCGACTGGCTGGCGGTGCACGCGGACGTTCGCGACCACGTGCTCGACAACGACGTGCTGGGACGCAAGAAGACGACGCACAACCTCGAGGCTCACGTCGGCTTCACGTTCTTCTTCTGAAGCGAGGTATCGGGATGCTGAGAAGGATGCTAGGGACGGCGGCGGCGAGCCTTCTGCTCGCGTTCGGGGCGGGCGCCGAGGAGCTTTCCGGTCCCGCGCCGGGCTTCTCGCTGATGTCGAGAAGCGGGGAGCTCGTGTCGCTCGAGGACCTGAAGGGGCAGGTCGTGATGATCAACTTCTGGGCGACGTGGTGCGCCCCGTGCCGGCGCGAGATGCCGCATTTGGAGGCGCTGCATCAGCGGTACTCCAATCTCGGCTTCACGCTGCTCGGCGTGAACGTGGACGAGAACACGTCGGGCGTCGAGAAGTTCCTCAAGGAGACGCCGGTGTCGTTCGAGGTGCTCTACGATCCCGCGAACGAGGTGAGCGCGCTCTACGACGTCGTCGCGATGCCGAGCACGGTCATGGTCGACCGCCACGGCAACCTGCGCTACATGCACCACGGCTATCAGTCCGGGTACGAGCACGAGTATCAGGCGCAGATCCGCGCCTTGCTGCGCGAATGACGCCAATGACGCCGATGACGTACGGCACGGGAATGCTTCGGGCCGCCGGGCTCGCCCTGATCGCGGTGCTGCCGCTCGCCGCGGGCTGCGCGATCGAGCCGTGGGTCAAGCCTTACGAGCGGGATCGGATCGCCGACCCGATCATGTCGTGGGACCGCGATCCGGTCTCGAGCGCATATATGCATCACGTCTACGAGGCCCGCGAAGGCGCGCGCGGCGCGACGGGCAGCGCCGGAGGCGGATGTGGCTGCAACTGACAGCGGGCGCGGGGCCGCGGTCGCGGCCGCCGCGCTCGCCGCCCTCTTAGCGCTCGCGTCCGCCGCGCTCGCGGGCGTCCTGCCGGAAGAGCGCGCGGACGTGCTCTTTCACTCCTACGACGGCGGCGGCGTCACGATCCAGGGTCCGTCGCTGCTCGTGCGCAAGCAGTTCGCGGACAAGTTCTCGGCATCCGCAAACTACTACGTCGACCGCGTGAGCAGCGCGTCGATCGACGTCGTGACCACCGCGAGCCCGTATACCGAGGAGCGTACGCAGTACTCGGTCGGCTTCGACTATCTGCACGACAGCTGGCTGCTCAGCCTCGGCTATACCTCCAGCGAGGAGAACGACTATTCGGCCGAGACCTTCAGCATCGGCGTGAGCCAGGATTTCTTCGGCGACCTGACGACGCTTTCGCTCGGCTATTCCGTCGGCAGCGACGAGGTGCGCCGGCGCGGCGACTCGGCGTTCTCCGCGGCGGTCGACAGGCGGCAGTACCGGCTCGGGCTCTCCCAGATCCTGACGCGAAGCCTGCTGCTCGGCTTCTCGTTCGAGACGATCACGGACGAGGGGTTCCTCAACAACCCGTATCGCTCCGTGCGCTTCGCGGACGAGGAAAGCGTCCTCGGCTATTCGTGGGAGGCGGAGGTCTACCCGCGCACGCGGACGAGCGACGCGGCCGCGATCCGGCTGCGTTATTACCTGCCGTACCGGGCGGCGCTGCACGCCGAGTATCGCGCGTACACGGACACGTGGGACATCGGCGCGGATACGTTCGAGCTCGGCTATACGCATCCGCTCGAAAGCGGCTGGACGCTGGAGGGGCGGATTCGCCGCTATTCGCAGACGGCGGCGTCGTTCTACCGCGACCTGTTCCCGCGCTCCGGGTTTCAGAACTTCATGGCGCGCGACAAGGAGCTCAGCACGTTCGACAGCACGTCCTTCCGCCTGGGCGCGAGCTACGACGTGCTGCGCGGGGGCTGGCGCTTCGTCGAGCGGGGCTCGCTCAACATCGCCTATGACCGTATCAGGTTCGAGTACGCGGATTTCCGCGACGTGAGGCTCGGGGGTCCGGTGGGCGAGGAGCCGCTGTACACGTTCGATGCGGACGTCGTGCAGGTCTACATGTCGTTCTGGTTCTGATCGCTCCCGCTACCACCTGAACAGCCGCACCGGCGTGCCGCGGGAGTACGCCGCCGGCCCGCGGGGCAGCTCGACGAAGCCGTCGGTGCCGGCGAGCGTGATGAAGTCGCCGGACGTGTTCGTCGGCCGCGGCTCGGCGAGCAGCACGCCGTCCTCGCGGGAGGAGAGCACGACGGGCACGAAGTACGCGAGGCGCGCGGGCATCGGCACGTCGTCGGCAAGGACGGCGTGCTCGACCCGGTACGGCGCGAGCCCGAGCGACGCGCGAATCGCCGGCAGCACGTAGCGCGTCGTGCAGACGAGCGTCGAGACCGGATTGCCGGGCAGGGCGAACACGGGCTTCGCGTCGCGCGAGATGCCGAACCACATCGGCCGTCCGGGACGCTGCTCGATCTTGTGAAACACGAGCTCGACGCCCAGCCGTTCGAGCACGGCGGGCACGAAGTCGAACTGCCCCATCGAGACGCCGCCCGAGAGGATCAGCACGTCGTGCCCGGCATGGAGCCCCTCGAGCGCGTCGAGCAGCACGCGCTCGTCGTCCGGCAGCTTGGCCCGAGTGACGATGCCGAGCGTATGGCGGACGAGCGCCGCCTCGATCGCGCGGTCGTTGCACGAGCGGATCTGATGCGGGGCGATCGGCTCGTCCACGTCGACGAGCTCGTCGCCGGTCGAGACGACCGCGATCCGAGGCAGCGCCGCGACCTCGACGTCGCCGCGGCCGGCGCTCGCGAGCACCGCCATCTCGGGGCCGCCGATCGGCGTCCCGCGGGCCAGCACGACGGCGCCCGCGCGCCTATCGCTGCCTCGGCGGTGGACGCACTGGCCTTCCTCGACCTCGGCGTCCGCGGCGATCTCGACCTCCGCGCCGCGGCGCACGAGGCGCTCGACCGGCACGACGGTGTCGCAGCCCGCCGGCATCATCGCGCCGGTCATGACCTCGACGCATTCCCCGGCGCGGCGCCGCGCGAGCGGGGCCGCCCCGGCGGCCTGCGTGCCCGCGACCGCGAACCGACGCGTGCCGGCGGCGAGATCGGCGTAGAGGATCGCGATGCCGTCCATCGTCACGCGATCGAACGGCGGCTGGTCCCGCTCGGCGGTGACATCCTCCGCGAGCACCCGTCCGATGCAGCGGACGATCGGCTCGCGCACGGCGGGCGCCCGCGGCATCCGCGAGAGGATCAGCGACTCGGCTTCGGCGACTTCGGTCATGCCCTTTAGGCGAAACGGCTCCGGCCGGCCACGATGCTATACTGCGGCCCAGGAGGCAACACGCCATGAGCCGCTTCCTCCTCGGGTGCCTGGCGGCAGCGTTCACGGCGGCCGCGGGCTGGGCTCAGCCGGACAGCCGCTCCGTCCTCGGAGAGCGCACGCCGCTGCTCGCGGCGGGCGCGGCCGCGATCCAGGCCGGCCGGTACGAGGACGGCATCCGTCTCACGTCGCAAGGGCTCGAGACCGAGACCGTGCCGCCCCGGCTGCGGGCTGCGGCGCTCGCGAACATGTGCGCCGCGCACGCCGCGAAGGGGGAGCCGGACGCCGCCATCGCCCTCTGCGACGAGTCCGTCGCGATCGATCCGACCAACTGGCGCGCATACAGCAATCGCGCGTACGCCTATTGGCTCAAGGGCATGTACGCGGACGCGACGGCGGATGTCGATACGGCCGCGCGCATCGCGCCGCGAGCGCCGCAGGTGAAGGAGATCCGCGGCCTGATCAACGAGAAGACGCTCCGGCCGCGGGTCACGATGGAGAACCGGCAGTGAGCCCCGACGCGCGGTCGGCGGAGCGGATCCGCCTCGGTCTGGCCGCGCTCGGCTTGCTTGCCGTCGCCGTCGCGGCCTACGAGGCGGCCGCGAACGAGCGCGAGGCCGATGATCCGGTCGGCGTCTGGATCTGCTTGATGTACGGAGAGGCGGGCGATCAGCGCTTCTATCTTGCGCTCGCGGCGGATGGGGGCACGCGCATCGCGCGTCCGGTCGAGGCGGACGAGGGGGAATGGCGCGTGCTCGGTCCATGGCGCCGATCCCGGGAACGGTCTCGGGAACGCATCGAGTTCGCCGACCCCGTCAACGCACGCCTTTTCGTCGCGGAGCACATCGGCGAGGATCTCGGCGGGACGTGGCTCGGCGTGCGCGACGGCGGCGGATGGTGGTGCGCGGCGGCGGCATACGCGCCCGGCGACGAGCCGCCGCCGGCACGCGGATTGATGGAGCCCCTCGTCCCCGCCATCATGGCGAGTCCCAGTTATCCGCGCCGGGCGATTCGGGAAGCCAGGGAAGGAAGGACGGTCAGTTGTTTCATCGTCACGGGAAACGGCGAGATTCGGAGGCCGGTCGTGCTCGAGGCCACGGACGACGTGTTCCGGGAGCCGACGCTCGAGGCCGTGGCCGGGTCCCGCTATCGGAGCTGGGGCGATGACGACGCGACGCTTCCGGCCTGCCGCAGCTTCATCTTCGAGCTGGGCGCCGACGACTGACTTCGCTCTCGCGGCTGGTGCACGGTTGCCGGCCGTCGTCCGGCCGGCGGTTACCGGTCCGGCTCGACCGTAGGGGACCGGGGCCTCCGCGATGAGCACCGGCGCGGACGCCGTGCGCACGCCCGCGACGGCGCGGCTCGTGAGCGGGCCGATCGGGCGGCACCTGTGGGATCTCGCCGCGCCGATGGTGGTTGGCCTGATCGCCGTCAGCTCGTACAGCATCGTCGACACGTACTTCGTAGGCCAGCTCGGTACGCTGCCGCTCGCCGCGCTCGGCTTCACGTTCCCCGTGTCGTTCTCGCTCGTCGCGGTCGGGCTCGGGGTCGGCGTCGGCGCGTCGTCCGTGCTGTCGCGCCTCTACGGCGCGGGCGACCGGGAGACGCTGCAGAGGATCACGACGCATTCGCTGCTCCTCGCCGTCCTGCTCGGGTTCGTCGTGATGGCCATCGGGCTTGCGAGCATCGGGCCGATCTTCACGCTGCTCGGCGCGGACGAGCTGACGTTGCCGCTGGTGCGCGAGTACATGGAGGTGTACTACTTCGGCGGCTTCCTGCTGATCCTGCCGCTGGTCGGCAACTTCGCGATGCGCTCGGTCGGGGACGCGCGCATCCCCGCGCTGATCCTGTCGGTGTCGGCGCTCGTGAACATCGTGCTCGACGCGCTCTTGATCTTCGGGCTGCTCGGCTTCCCCCGGCTCGAGCTGCGCGGCGCCGCGATCGCGACGGTGGTTGCGAACGGGGTCGCCGTGGTGCTGTCGATCCTGATCCTGCACCGGCGGGAGCATCTGATCCGCGCGCGCTACCTGCTGCCCGATGGCCTATGGGATTCGTGGCGGCGCGTGCTGCACGTCGCAATGCCCGCGACCGCCGCGAACCTGCTGAACCCGCTCACGGTCGGCGTGATCACGTCGTTCGTGGCGGCGTTCGGGCCCGCCGCGGTCGCGGGATTCGGCGTCGCGTCGCGGGTCGAGTCGCTCGTCATGATCGTGATCTTCGCGATCTCGTCCTCGGTGACGCCGTTCGTCGGGCAGAACTACGGGGCCGGCCGCTTCGACCGCGTGCGCCGCATGACTCGCCTGTCCGGCAACTTCTGCATCCTCTACGGGCTGGCGGCGGCCGTCGTGCTGTGGCCCGCCGGAGAGCCGCTCGCGGCGCTTTTCAACGACACGGCCGAGGTCGTCCACACCGCCGCCGCGTACCTCGCGATCGTGCCCGCGACCCTCGGCGGCTTCGGGGTCATGCTCGTTGCCGCCGCCGCGTTCAATGCGCTCGGCCGGCCGCTGCCTGCGACCGCGCTCACCTTCGCGAAGCTGTTCGTCGCCTACATCCCGCTCGCGTGGCTGCTGTCGCGGACGGTCGGGCTGCTCGGGATCTTCTGGGCGAACGCCGCGGTGCACGTGCTGTTCGGCGTGATCGCGGCCGTCTGGCTGCGGCGCACGTACGACGTCGTCCAGCGGCGAAAGACGGCCTGAACGAAAAGTGTCCGAAAAAGGTGTCCGAAAAAGGTGTCAGACACCATTTTTCAGGAAAAAGGTGTCAGACACCATTTTTCGGAAGGGAGGTGTCAGGCAACCTCGTTGCGAAAAAGGCGAAAAAGGTGTCAGACACCCATTTTCGACAAAAACGGTGCCTGACGCCCGCTCCCCCCGGACGCCTGCGCGGGCTTCGACTACAATCCGACGCCATGGACACGGAACGTACCGCAGGCCCGAATTTCATCCGCCAGATCGTCGCGGCCGACGTCGCGGCGGGCAAGAACGGCGGGCGCGTGCAGACGCGTTTTCCGCCGGAGCCGAACGGCTACCTGCACATCGGGCACGCGAAGGCCATCTGCATCGATTTCGGGATCGCCGAGGAGTTCGGCGGCACGTGCTATCTGCGTTTCGACGACACGAACCCCGGCAAGGAGGACGTCGAGTACGTGGAAGCGATCAAGCGCGACGTGCGCTGGCTCGGCTTCGACTGGGGAGACCGGCTGACCCACGCGTCGGACTACTTCCCGCAGCTGTACGAGTTCGCGCTGCAGCTCATCCGGGACGGCAAAGCCTACGTCGATCACCTTTCGGCGGAGGAAATTCGCGCCTACCGGGGGACCCTCACGGAGCCGGGGCGCAATAGCCCGTACCGCGATCGCTCCGTCGAGGAGAACCTCGAGCTGTTCGAGCGCATGCGGCGCGGCGAGTTCGACGAGGGCGAGTGCGTGCTGCGCGCGAAGATCGACATGGCCTCGCCGAACATGAACCTGCGCGATCCGACCCTGTACCGCATCCGCAAGATTCCGCATCAGCGGACGGGCACGGAGTGGTGCATCTACCCGCTGTACGACTTCGCCCATACCCTGTCGGACGCGCTCGAGGGCACGACGCACTCGCTGTGCTCGCTCGAGTTCGAGGACCATCGGCCGCTCTACGAGTGGTTCCTCGACAATCTGCCGGTGCCGAACCGGCCGCAGCAGATCGAGTTCTCGCGTCTCAACCTCGCGTACACGCAGATGAGCAAGCGCAGGCTGCGGCAGCTCGTCGAGGAGGGGCACGTCGAGGGCTGGGACGATCCGCGCATGCCGACGCTGTCCGCGTTCCGGCGCCGCGGCTACACGCCCGAGTCCATCCGTGACTTCATCAGCCGGATCGGCGTCACGAAGAAGGAGAAAGTGATCGAGCTGGGCCTCCTGGAGAGCTCGATCCGCGACGATCTGAACGTGCGGGCCGAGCGGCGCTTCGCGGTGCTCGACCCGCTCAAGGTCACGCTCGTGAACTACCCGGACGACCTCGTCGAATGGCTCGAGGCCGCAAATCATCCGAACCGCCCGGAGCTCGGCACGCGACAGGTGCCGTTCTCGCGCGAGATCCTGATCGAGCGCGACGACTTCATGGAGGATCCGCCGAAGAAGTTCCACCGGCTGAAGCCGGGCGGCGAGGTGCGGCTGCGCTACGGCTACATCATCAAGTGCGAGGAGGTCGTCAAGGACGCGGCGGGACGGATCGTCGAGCTCAAGTGCACGTATGACCCGGCGACGCGCAGCGGCTCGGGCGAGGAAGTCCGCAAGGTGAAGGGCACGATCCATTGGGTCTCGGCCCGTCATGCGGCGCGGGCCGAGGCGCGGCTCTACGACAGGCTCTTCTCGGTGCCGTTTCCGACGGGCGAGGACCTGGCCGCGGAGCTCAATCCGAAGTCGCTCGAGATCGTCGAGGCGGCGATCGAGCCGGCGCTCGCCGAGACGGCGCCCGAGTCCCACTACCAGTTCGAGCGTATCGGCTACTTCTTCGTCGACCCGGTGCTGTCGAAGCCGGGCAAGCCCGTGTTCAACCGTACCGTGACGCTGCGCGACAGCTGGGCGAAGATCGAGCAGCAGGCGCTGGCGGCGGCCCCGGCGTAGCCGCGGGGCGAGACCGCGCCGTCTACGGAGGCAGCACGACCTTCGAGTAGAGCGTGCGGGCGCGTCCGTCGGGGTCGTATTTCGCCTTCAGCTCCCGGTACGCGGCGCCGTTGTAGCGCGCGTCGAACTCGTCCTCGGTCATGAAGGACGACGAGTACAGCATCTTGATCCCGTCGAGCTCGAAGCATTTCTCGTCGAGGATCTTCGTGTAGTAGTAGGGCTCCTTGCCCTCGGGCTTGCGCACCTGCAGGTAGCAGCCGAGGTTGAAGTACAGCGTGCCCGGCCGGATCGGATAGAGCGTGGGCTGGCGCGGCGTGCGGATCGGCACCGCGGCCCACGGCCGCCCGTCGAGCCGCACCTCGCGCAGCGCGAAGTCGAGCAGCGCCTCCGCCTGCTCCCACGGCACCTGCCAGTCCTGGATCAGGGGCTCGGTGTCCGGCTCGGGGCGCCCGGGCAGGCGCTCCGCGAGCTTCGCCTTGAGCGCCACGTAGCGCGTGTAGAAGCTCGAGTTGCGAAAGCGGGCAGGGGCATAGCGGCGGAACAGCGCGTAGCCGATGCCGTCCGGGATGTTCCAGAACCATTCCGGATCGTACCGGAACAGGTAGTCGCGCGTCGTCAGGTACACGTCGCTGCGCTGCTGCACGAGCCTGTAGAAGACGTTGCGGCGCAGGATATCGTCGACGGCCGGAACCTCGTCGGCGTACCGGCTGGTCATCAGGATGTACCGGCCGTCCTCGAAGACGAGCCCTTCGACGAAGTCATGTCCGCCGGACTCGGCCGCGGCCCGCATCGCATCGAGATACTCGCGCATGCCGCCGAACGTCTCCATGTGCATATGCACGTACGGCTTCGCAGGCTCGATCGCGAGCCGCGCCCGCAGGATGTAGCCGAGCGTCCCGTACGAGTTCGGCAGCGCGGCGAAAAGATCCGCGTGCTCGTTCGAAGGCGACGCCGTCACGATGCGTCCGCTCGGCAGCAGCACGTCGGCCTCGAGGAGCCCGTCGTGCACGAAGCCGTTGCGGAAGCACGTCGACTCGATGCCGATGCCGACCGTCGCACCGCCGACGGTGATGTGCTTGAGCTCCGGGACGACGAGCGGCACGAAGCCGCGGCCGAGCGCGTAGTCGGCAACGGTCTCATACGTCGCGAGGCCTTCGACGTCGAGCGTGCGCGCGTCGGCATCGAGACCGATGACCTCGTTGAACTCGCCGAGCGAGATCCGCTTCGCCGGGGCTTCCCGCGGCTGATAGCGGAACAGGTTCGAAATGGTCGACTTCGCGAGCTGGAGCTGGCCGCCGCCGTGGTTCCAGCTCTCCGCGAGCCGCGCCTTCTTCCGCTCGTAGCCCGCGGCGCCTGCGTACGCGCTCACCTCGTCAACCGCGCTCGTAGACGTGCGCGCGCGTCCACGGCACGTTGTTCACACCCGAGCGGGCGAACAGCACCTGGAAGAGCTGCAGCGTGCCGTGCACGAACGCCATGATCGAGCCCGCGAGGTAGAGCCGCCACGCGCGCACGAAGGTTTCGTCGAACATAGAGCGGACCTCGTCGACGTTCTCCTCGTAACGGGCGAGCCACGCGCGCAAGGTCTCGGCGTAATGGAGCCGAATGTTCTCGACGTCGAGCACCGACAGGCCGTTCGGCTCGAAGATGTCCATCATCTGCCTCAGCGTCGGAGGATACGCGCCGGGAAAGATGCGCTTGTCGATCCACGGGTTCAGCCGTTCCGGCTTGTCCCGGCCGATGCTGTGGATCAGGCCGCGGCCCTCCGGCGTGATCAGCGAGTCGATCAGCTTGCCGAGCGCCCGGTAGTTGCCGGGCCCGACGTGCTCGAGCATGCCGATCGATACGAACGCGTCGCAGCGCCGTGCTCCGGGGGCGGCCGCGTTCCGATAGTCGTCCTCGACGAACTCGACCCGGTCGGACAGCCCCTCCCGCTTCGCCCAGTCCCGCGCGTACGCGACCTGCTCGCGCGAGATGTTGAAGCTGCGCACGTGCACGCCGTAATGCTTCGCCATGAACAGCGCGAATCCGCCCCAGCCGCTGCCGGCCTCGACGACGCGCTCGCCGGCCGAGAGCCTCAGCTTGCGGCAGACGTGGTGCATCTTCGCCTGCTGCGCTTCCTCGAGCGTCATGTCCGGCGACGCGTAGTAGGCGCACGTGTACTGCAGCGCGTCCCGATCGAGCCAGAGCCGATAGAACTCGTTGCCGATGTCGTAGTGGTGATGGATGTTGCGCCGCGACTCGGACAGGTCCGGTGCGAGCCGGCGGCCGCTGCGCTCGATCCAGCCCGAGATGCCGCCTTGCTTGTCGAGCGAACGGTACGCGGCGTCGAGCAGCGTCAGCAGGTCGCCGCGAACCTCGATGCGGCCCGCGCTGTAGAGGTCGCCGAAGTGCAGCTCCGGGTTCACGACGAGCTGCAATAGCGCCTTGCGGTCCAGGATCCTGACCGCGACCTCGCCGTCGCGCGGCGCGGCCTTCTCCGCCGGCGCATCCCACAGCGACACCGTCACCTTCGCGTCGCCGAGCCGGCCGACGATCTGCTTCAACAGGAAGCGATCGAGCGCCGACGGCTCGCTGCGCGTTTCGGGCGCGGTCCCGGGTTCGGCCGTGTAGCCGGAATTAGGGACGCCGAGAGGCTCCACGCGACTTCTGTTCATCGTTCATTCTTCTCCGCTACAAGCAGCCCGCCGCCGAGCCGAGCGCCCGGAGGTCTCGATGCGCCGTCGAGGCGAAACGGCCGCCGCCGCCGCCCGCCGAGGCGGCCGCCGCGGTGTTTCGCGCCACAGAAATTTCCGAGCCGACCGGCCTTACCCTATTGTGCCACGCAGGCCTTGCCGGTGCACTTCACGCGCCACGCAGGTGCTTGTTCCGGAACTCTTTCCCGCCCGCTGTCGATTCCCTCGCCGCCGATTCGATTAAAACGCGCACGATGAACGGCGAGGCGGGCAACACGTCGAGAATGGGCCGCAACGACAAAGGCATCCTTCGCGCCCCCCACGCCGCGGCCCGCGCGGCAGCCCATTCGTGAAGGATGCCCACACGTCTCCCCGCCGGCGCCGCGGTCCTCCAAAGCGCCGTCCACGAGCACGGTCTCCCGACGCGCCGTGCCCAGCGGGCCCGAGGACCCGGCCCGAATGCGCTAAGATAGCGAACCGACAAGAGGAAACGACATGACGAACGGCAGCGTAACGCCCTGGCACGGCGAAGGTGCGGTCCGCGACCGCCTGAACCGCCCCGTGCGCGACTTGCGAATCTCGGTCATCGACCGCTGCAACTACCGCTGCCCGTACTGCATGCCCGCCGACGTCTACGGCGAGGGCCACAAATTCCTGCCCCGCTCGCACTGGCTCACCTCCGGCGAGATCAAGCGGATCGCGAGCCTCTTCTCGCGGCTCGGCGTCACGAAATTCCGCCTCACCGGCGGCGAGCCGCTGCTGCGGAAGGACATCGTCGACATCGTCGCCGCGCTCGCGGAGCTGCCCGGCGTCGACGACCTCGCGCTGACGACGAACGGCACCCTGCTCGCCGAGCGCGCCGAGCGCCTCAAGGCCGCGGGCTTGAAGCGTGTGACCGTGAGCCTCGACAGCCTGGACGACGCCGTCTTCCGCAGGATGAACGGCGACCGCGGCGACGTCGCGACCGTGCTCGCCGCGATCGACGCGGCCCGCGCGGCGGGCTTTTCGCCCGTCAAGGTCAACGCGATGGTGCAGAAGGGCCTCAACGAGGAGGGCGTCCTCGACCTCGTCGAGCACTTCCGCGGCACCGGCGTGATTCTGCGCTTCATCGAGTACATGGACGTCGGCACGTTGAACGGCTGGCGCGCGGAGGACGTCGTGCCGTCGCGGGTCCTGCGCGACCGCATTCACGCGCGCTGGCCGCTCGAGCCGCTCGACAAGAACTACCGCGGCGAGGTCGCGACGCGTTACCGCTTCGTCGACGGGCGGGGCGAGATCGGGTTCATCTCGTCGGTCAGCGAGCCGTTCTGCGGCGACTGCCACCGCGCGCGGCTGTCCGCCGAGGGCAAGGTGTACACGTGCCTGTTCGCTACGCACGGCACCGACCTTCGCTCGCCGCTGCGCGCCGGCGCGAGCGACGCCGAGCTGATCGGCCTGCTGCAGAACGTATGGCGCGCGCGGGCGGACCGCTACAGCGAGCTGCGCGCCGCGCTGCACAAGGCCCGCGAGCGCGAGCGCGTCGAGATGTACAGGATGGGCGGCTGATGCTGACGCACGTGGATCGGAAAGACCGTCCGACGATGGTCGACGTCGGCGACAAGGCCGTCACGCGGCGCACCGCGGAGGCCCGCGCCGTCGTCGTGTTCCCGGAGGACGCGCGCGTCCAGACAGGCGAGGCGCTGCGCACGAAGAAGGGTCCGGTCTTCGATACCGCGATCATCGCCGGCGTCATGGCCGCGAAGAAGACTCACGAGCTGATCCCGTTCTGCCATCCGATCGCGCTCGAGGACTGCAAGGTGACGGTCGACTGGAGCGGTCCCGGCGAGATCACCGTGCGTTGCGCCGTGCGCGCGACGCACAAGACGGGCGTCGAGATGGAGGCGCTGACCGGCGTCACGGCCGCTGCGCTGACGATCTACGACATGTGCAAGGCGCTGACGCACGGCATTCGTATCCGCGACGTCGCGCTCGTGTCGAAGACCGGCGGCAAGCGTGATTACCGGCTCGGCGAGGAGGAGGAGGGATGATGGAAGTCACCGCACGCTACTTCGCCGCCTTCAGGGAGCAAGCGGGCAAGGAGATCGAGCGGGTCAAGACGGGCGCCCGCACGGCCGGCGAGCTCTACAGCGAGCTCGCGGCGCGGCACGGCTTCGCGGATGCGCGCGCCCGCTGCAAGGTTGCGATCAACGACGAGCTGCGCGACTGGGACGCTGAGCTCGCGGACGGCGACACCGTGCTGTTCTTCCCGCCGGTGGCGGGCGGCTGAGCGTGGCGATGACGTTCAAGATTCAATCCGAGCCGATCGATCCCCGTGCGCTCGAGGCGCGCCTGCGGGACGACCGAGCGGGCGCCTGCGTGACGTTCGAGGGCTGGGTGCGGGACCACAACGAAGGCGAGGCCGTGACCGCCCTCGAGTACGAGGCCCATGAGCCGATCGCCGTCGCCGAAGGCGAGAAGATCCTCGCCGAGGCGCGTGAGCGCTTCGACGTGCTCGCGATCCATGCGGAGCATCGGGTCGGCGCGCTCGCGATCGGCGACTGCGCCGTCTGGGTCGGCGTCAGCGCCGCGCACCGCGGCGCGGCGTTCGACGCCTGCCGCTGGGTGATCGACGAGATCAAGGCGCGCGTGCCGATCTGGAAGAAGGAGCACTACGCCGGCGGCGACAGCGGCTGGGTCAATTGCGCGACCCGGGCTCCGGCCCATCGCTCCGGACAGGCCGCCGCAACGGGCGCCTGATCGTTCCGCGCCCGGCGGCGGCGAGCCGCGCGAGGTCGGCGGGCGTGTCGACGTCGAACGCCGCTTCCGGCATCTCGACCGCCGTCACGCGCGGATCGCCGGCGAGCACCTTGCGCGCACCCTCGTCGCCGGCGAGCGCGCGCAGCGCCGGGAACGCGCGCCGGGGTACGATCGCGGGCACGCCGAGCCGGCCCGAGTAGCAAGCCGCGGCCGGATGCGCCGGCCGCCGCCGCCACGCGGCGATCAGTCTGCCGAGACTCTTGGCGTCGATCAGGGGCTGGTCCGACAGCACGAACAGCACCGCGCGCGCATCGGCCGGCACGGCGCGAAGGCCTCGGCGCAGCGACCCCGCGAGCCCGCTCCGCCATCCCGGATGGTGCACGACGTCGACGGCCCCGGCCGGATGCGCGCGCGCAAGGAGCGCGCGCAGGCGCAGGCCTTCGGCGCCGACGACGACGACGACCCGGCGGCCGGTCGCCGCCGCGGCCGCCTCGACGGCGCGCTCGAGCAGCGTGCGGGTGCCCCTGCGCGCGAGCTGCTTCGGCAGGCCGAGCCGCGACGAGCCGCCGGCGGCGAGCACGACCGCGGTGACCCCCGCCGACGCGGTGCGTGTCGCGGTAACCATGCGGGCACTATACTCGACGGATGAACGTTCGATTGGGGCTCGCGAGGCGCGACGAGGCGGCGGAGATCGCACTGATGTCGCGCCTGCTGATCGAGCACGGGTTGCCGTGGTCCTGGACCGAGAGCCGGGTGATGCGCTGCATCCGTCATCCGGAGTGCTCGGTGGTCGTCGCGCGCGATCGCCGCCGGCTCGCGGGATTCGGGATCATGGAGTTCCACGACGCGCACGCGCACCTGAGCCTGCTCGCCGTGCGTCCCGGCTATCGGATGCAGGGTGTCGGCAGAAAGCTGCTCGAGTGGCTCGAGTCGACGGCCCGCACAGCGGGCATCTTCCTCGTGCGGCTCGAGCTGCGCGAAGGCAACGCCGGCGCGCGGGAGTTCTACGCGAAGCTCGGCTATCGGGAAGCGGGCAAGCGGCCCGGGTACTACGGCGGCCGCGAGGACGCGCTCATCATGACTCACGATCTGACGGTTCACCCGACCTTCAACGCCTAGGAGCCCGCACGATGAGCGCCGAAGAACGCGCGTTTCTGCCGCTGTCGATCGCCGTGCTCACCGTCTCGGATACCCGCACCGAGGAGACGGACAAGTCGGGCGCGCTGCTCGTCGAGCGGGTCACGGCGAGCGGGCACCGGATCGCCGACAAGCGCATCGTGCGGGACGACGTGTACCAGATCCGCGCGGCCGTCTCCGCGTGGATCGCGGATTCCGGGATCGACGTCGTGATCACGACCGGCGGAACCGGCGTCACGGGGCGGGACGGGACGCCGGAGGCGGTCGCCGCGCTGCTCGACAAAGAAATCGAAGGCTTCGGGGAAATGTTCCGGATGCTGTCGTACGAGGAGATCGGCACGTCGAGCCTTCAGTCGCGCTGCCTCGCCGGGGTCGCGAACGGCACGTTCGTGTTCTGCCTGCCGGGCTCCGCGAACGCGTGCGCAACCGGATGGGACAAGATCCTCCGCGCGCAGCTCGACATCCGCACGCGGCCGTGCAACTTCGCGGAGCTGATCCCGCGCCTCCGGGAATAGGACGTCTCGCCACGCCGGGGGCGGCGAGCTATCATTCGTCGCGTCCGTAATCCGAGGGGTGGCCGCTGGAGCGGCCTGAGAAGTCGGCTCGTTCGTCGACTAACCCTTTGAACCTGATCCGGTTAGTGCCGGCGTAGGGACTGGAGCCACTCCGCATCCCCGATCGCTACGACATACCGGGTCTCGCTCCTGAGGAGATCCGCATGCTCGCTTCACAGAAAAAGGTGTCAGACACCTTTTTTCGCAGAACGGACACCAGCCCCGGAAAAATGGTGTCAGACACCCATTTCGGAGAAGTGGTGTCGGGCGCCGATTTCGGGAAAATGGTGTCTGACACCAATTTATGGACGACGGTGGCGGGCACCGTGGCCGCGCTGGCGCTGCTGGTCGCGCCGCTTCCGGCCGCGGCGCAACGGGCCGATGCGCTCGAGGAGATCGTCGTGACGGCCGAGTTCCGCGAGGCGCAGGCGCTCGAGCTGCCGCGCAGCGTCTCGGTGCTCGACGCCGGTCAGCTCGAGTCGGCGCGGCTCCAGCACTTCGAGGAGATCACGCTGCTCGTGCCGAACCTCAACTGGTCCGGCGAGGGCTCGCGCGCGCGCTACTTTCAGCTGCGCGGCATCGGCGAGCTCGAGCAGTACGAAGGCGCGCCGAATCCGTCCGTGGGCTTTTTGATCGACGACATCGACTTCTCGTCGATCGGCGCAGTCGCGACGTTGTTCGACGTCGAGCAGGTCGAGGTGCTGCGCGGGCCGCAAGGCACGCGCTACGGCGCGAACGCGCTCGGCGGGCTCGTCTACGTGCGCTCGGCGTCGCCCCCGGACACGCCGTCCGCGAATTTCGAGCTGACCCGCGGCAACGACGATACCCTTGCTGTCGGCGCCGCCGTCGGCGGCCCGCTCGGCGAATCCGCCGGCTATCGCGTCTCGCTGCACCGCTACGAGAGCAACGGCTTTCGCGACAACGTCTATCTCGGCCGCGACGATACATACGGCCGCGACGAGCTGTCGGCGCGCGCGAAGCTGCGCTTCGAGCCGGGCGAGCGGGTCTCGATCGAGACGACCGCGCTCTGGCTCGACATGGACAACGGCTACGACGCTTGGACGATCGACAACGGCTTCGACGTGCACTCCGATCGTCCCGGACGAGACGCGCAGCGCTCGCGCGCCGCGTCGGTGCGCGTCGACGCCGAGCTCGAGCGGTTCGACGTCGTCAGCATCACGGGTCTCAACTCGACCGACGCGACGTTCAGCTTCGACGCGGACTGGGGCAATCCCGAGCTCTGGGCGCCCGTCGTCTACGACTTCTTCTCCCGCAACGAGCGCGAGCGGCGCATGCTCAACCAGGAGGTGCGGCTCTTGTCGAAGCCGGGCGCGATTGCGGGCGGACGCGGCGACTGGCTCGTCGGCGTTTATGCGCTCGAGCTCGACGAGACGAACGACCGCCTGGACGAGGGGGTGCTCGACGACGGCGTCTTCGAGCCGTTCGTTCTCGAGCAGCCGTCCGCGACCGACTACGACGCATCGAGCCTGGCCCTGTTCGGCCAGCTCGACCTGGCCTTGACGCGCCGCCTGCAGCTCGTCGCGGGGATGCGCTGGGAGCGCCGCAAGGCGGAGTACGCCGACACCTACGGCAACTTCTTCTCGCCGCGGGACCGCATGCTCGGCGGCGAGCTGGCGCTCTCCTGGCGCTTCGACGACGGCTGGACGACCTACGTGCGGCTCGCGCGCGGCTACAAGGCGGGCGGGTTCAACGTGTCGTTCGCCGGCGTCGACTTCGACGAGGTCGACGGCGTGACGCCGGAGCAGATCGAGTTCGACGCGGAGGCGCTCCTGAGCCTCGAGGCGGGCGTGAAGGGCGAGTGGCTCGACGGCCGGCTGCGCGCGGACGTCGGCGTCTTCGAGTCGCGCCGCGACGATCAGCAGATCAAGATCCCGCTGCAGCTGCGGCTCGGCGACCCGTCGTCGTTCCTGTTTCTCACCGAGAACGCGGAGGAGGGCCGGCATCGCGGCATCGAGGCGAGCATCGACTGGCTGCCGAGCGAGCGCTTGCGGCTCTTCGGACGCCTCGGCTTCCTCGACACGGAGATCGTCGAGTTCTCCGTGTTCCCGTCGCTCGAGGGCCGGGAGCAGGCGCATGCGCCCCGCCGGAGCTATACGGTCGGCGCGGAGTACCGCGGCGGCTCGGGCTGGTTCGGCCGGATCGAGATCGGCGGGCGCGACAGGTTCTACTTCGATTACTCGCACGACCAGAAGTCGGACGACTACACGCTCGTGAACCTGAAGCTCGGCCGCGAGATCGGCAGGCTCGGAATCGAGCTGTGGGCGCGCAACCTGCTCGACGAGGAGTATGCCGTGCGCGGCTTCTTCTTCGGCAACGAGCCGCCGGACTTTCCGGACCGGCTCTACGTGCGGCTCGGCGATCCGCGCCACGTCGGCGTCACGTTAAAGTACGGCTTGTAGCCGAGGCGCCCGGCCGCGTCGCAGGTCCCCGATGATGTCCGCGCTCGAGCTCGTCGCCGTCGTGCTCGCCGTGCTGTACCTCGCGCTGGTGATCCGCGAGAACGTCTGGTGCTGGCCCGCCGCGCTCGGCGGCACGCTGCTGTCGCTGGTCGTGTTCGTCGACGCGAAGCTCTACATGGAGGCGGCGCCGCAGGTCTTCTACGCCGCGATGGCGGTGTACGGCTGGCACCAATGGCTGCGCGGCGGAGCGGGCGGCGAGCCGGTCGCGATCGGCGTCTGGCCGTGGCGGCGGCACGTGCTCGCGATCGCCGGCATCCTGCTCCTGACGTGGGCCTTCGGCGGCGTGCTCGCCGCCCGCACCGACGCCGCGCTGCCGTACCTCGACTCCTTCACGACGATCGCGGCGCTCGTCACGACGTACATGGTCGCGAAGAAGATTCTCGAGAACTGGATCTACTGGTTCGTGATCGACTCGGTTTCGGTCTATCTGTACGTGTCCAGGGAGCTGTTCCTGTTCGCCGCGCTCTTCGTCGGCTATCTCGTGATGGTCGTGATCGGCTATCGCGTGTGGGTCCGGCAGTGGCGCAGCGAGCGGCTCGGAAGCGAGGTGCCGAGTGGCGCGCATTGACGAGCCGGCGCGTGAGCGGGTGCTGGGCGCCATGCGCGCCGCAGGGGTCGTCGACGCGCCCGACGCCTCGCCGTCCGCGGCCGTCGTCGTTCGGCCGCTCGACGGCGGTCTCGGCGGGAGGAGCTACCTTGCGGCCGCAGGAGGGCGGCGCTGGGTCGTGCGCCTGTCGGCCGAGACGCGGCCGGGCGCGCTCTCGCTTCCCGTCGAGGCCCGGGTCACCGAGCAGGCGGCGGCGCTCGGCATCGCGCCGCGAGTCGTCGCGGCCGAAGAGCGCACGGGCGCGCTCATCACGGAGTATCTCGCCGGCGCGCGCTCGATGACGCGCCAGGCGCTCGCGTCGCCGCAGAACGCCCCCCGGATCGCGCGGCTGCTGAGGCGGCTGCACGGGCTCGAGCATCCGCTGCGCGAGTTCGATCCCGAGGCGTACGCGGCCGCATACACGCGCGGGCTCGACGGCGCGCTCGGCGCCCCGGACCGCCTCCGGATCGACGAGCTTTACGCGCTCGCACGCGCGTACCGCGCGCGCTATCCGAGCGAGGTGCTGTGCCACAACGATCTCGTCGCGTCCAATGTGCTCGATGACGGCGACCTCAAGCTCATCGACTTCGAGTATGCTGTGACCGCCGCGCCCATGCTCGATCTGGCCGGGATCGCGGCGCTCAACGACTTCGACGACGACGGCTGGGGGCTCGCGCAGGCCTATTACGAACCCACGCGGGTACCGTTCTCTCGGGAAGAGCTGCGTAAGGTCGTGCGGCTGGTGCGGCTGATCGCGTATTTCTGGGCGTTGTCGTCGGCGCTCGCGGCGGGCGGCCGCGGCCCGTACGCCGAGTTTGCGGAGCGCGCGGCCGCCGCCCTGGATGAGACCAACCGGAGCTGAAGACGACGATGGCAGCGAACGTGGCGTTTCTCGGGCTCGGCGTGATGGGCTATCCGATGGCCGGCTGGCTCAGCAAGGCCGGGCACAACGTAACGGTCTACAACCGCACGACGCAGAAGGCAGAGCGCTGGACGACGGAATACCGCGGCCGCCTCGCGCGTTCCCCGGCCGAAGCAGCGAAGGACGCCGACTTCGTGTTCACGTGCGTCGGCGACGATCCGGACGTACGGCATGTCGTGCTCGGTCCCGATGGCGCGCTCGCGGCGATGAAGAAGGGTGCCGTGTTCGTCGACCATACGACCGCCTCGGCCGGGCTCGCGCGCGAGATCGCGGCCGCGGGCGCCGAGCACGGGGTTGCCTGCCTCGACGCGCCGGTCTCCGGCGGGCAGGCGGGCGCGGAGCAGGGCAAGCTCACGGTCATGGTCGGCGGCGAGCCCGAGCCGTTCGCGCGCGCGGAGCCGGTCATCCGCGCGTACGCGCACAACGTGCGGCTGATCGGGCCCGCGGGCTCGGGACAGCTCACGAAGATGGTCAACCAGATCGCGATCGCGGGCGTCGTGCAGGGGCTCGCGGAGGCGCTCAACTTCGCGCAGCAGGCGGGGCTCGACGTCGCGGCCGTGATCGACGTGATCTCGAAGGGCGCGGCGCAGTCGTGGCAGATGGACAACCGCTGGCAGACGATGGTCGAGGGCCGCTTCGATTTCGGCTTCGCAGTGGAGTGGATGCGCAAGGATCTGCGCATTTGCCTCGACGAGGCGCGCCGCAACGGCGCGGAGCTGCCGGTCGCGGCGCTCGTCGACCAGTTCTACGCGGACGTCGAGCACATGGGCGGGCGCCGCTGGGATACGTCGAGCCTCATCGCGCGGCTGAATCGGGGCAAGTAGGCCGTCTGCGCGGCCGGGCGCGCCGGCCCGGCCGGCGCGGCTCGAATCGTCGCGCGGTCGGCCTCGGTGCTGGTCCGCCGCGGCGCGGCTTCGCGGTCGCGTATCATGAGCCCACCGCGCGCATCCGCGCCCTGACGGACAGGCGAGGCCCTATGGATCCCGTGCTGGCAGACCTCCTGCATCTGCTCGAGCTCGAGCGTCTCGAGGACAATCTCTTCCGCGGGGAGAGCCGCGACATCGGCAGTAACCGCGTGTTCGGCGGCCAGGTGCTCGGGCAAGGGCTGTGTGCCGCGAGCCGCACGGTCGAAGGCCGGCACGTGCACTCGCTGCACGCGTACTTCCTTCGGCCCGGGGACGTGAACGCGCCGATCGTCTATCACGTCAAGCGCGACCGGGACGGGCGCAGCTTCAGCAACCGGCGCGTCGTCGCGATCCAGCACGGCCGTCCGATCTTCAACATGACGGCGTCGTTCCAGCTCGACGAGCAGGGCCTCGAGCATCAGGCCGAGATGCCGGACGTGCCGGGTCCGAACGGGCTTGCGGACGTGCGCGAGGTTCCGGCGGAGCTGCTCGAGAGGATCCCGGAGAAGATGCGCCGCTTCGTGACGGCCGCCCGCCCCTTCGACTTCCGGCCCGTCGAGCCGATCCACATCTTCTCGCCCCGGCCGGCGCCGCCCGTCCGGCACATCTGGATCCGCGCGATCGAGCCGTTGCCGGACGACGCGGAGCTGCACTGCCGGCTGCTCGCGTACATCTCGGATTACCAGCTGGTCGCGACGTCGACGCTGCCGCACGGCATTCGGTTCGAGCTCGGCAACGTGCAGATGGCGAGCATCGATCACGCGATGTGGTTTCACCGGCCGTTCCGGGTCGACGAGTGGCTGCTGCATTCGATGTGGAGCCCGAACGCATCGGGCGCGCGCGGGCTCGCGTTCGGGCAGTTCTTCACCGCGGACGGACGCCTCGTGGCATCGACCGCGCAGGAGGGGCTGATCCGCATCTGGCCCGAACGGCAGTGATTCCGGCGGCGGGGCGAAGACGGCGCGGCCCGCTCCGCCGCCCGCTGCGACGGTCCCCGCCGCTGGTCCTCCGTGCTGTCAGGGGAGTCGAAAAGCGGTAACCTTTGCCGAATCAACAACGACCCGGTCACCGGGCGATCGCTTCCGCGGGGAGGAAGGATCCATGATTCGGCAGATTCGGCGTGCCGCGCTCGCGGCTTCGGTTTGCGCGGCGGCGCTTGCGGGCGCGCAGGCCCAGGAGGGCACGGACGAGCGCCTTGACGTCGAGTGGCCCGTCTACGGCGGCAGCCTCTACGCCCAGCACTATTCGCCGCTCGACCAGATCGACGCGTCGAACGTCGCGAACCTCCGGGTCGCGTGGCGCTGGTCCGCGGCCAACTTCGGCCCGCGGCCCGAGGGGCGCACCGAGACGACGCCGCTGATGGTCGGCGGCGTGCTGTACGCGACCGCGGGCGTCACCCGCAACGTCGTCGCGATCGACGCGAGGACCGGCGAGACGCTGTGGATGTGGCGGCCGGACGAGGGCGAGCGCTTCGAGCGCGCGCCGCGCAAGATGTCCGGCCGCGGCGTCGCGTACTGGAGCGACGGGCGCGGCGACGCCCGGATCATCACCGTGACGCCGGGCTTCAATCTCGTCGCGCTGGATGCGCACACGGGCCGGCCGAAGCCCGGCTTCGGCGAGGACGGGATCGTCGACATGCTCGAGCTCGTCCGCGGCCCCAAGGACAACATCGAGATCGGCTCGACGTCGCCGCCGCTCGTCGTCGGCGACGTGATCGTCGTCGGTCCTGCGCACGGTGTCGGCGCGCGGCCGAACTCGCGCGCGCAGACCAAGGGCGACGTGCGCGGCTTCGACGCGCGCACCGGCGAGCTCAAGTGGACGTTCCACACGGTGCCCGAGCCCGGCGAGCACGGCTACGACACGTGGCTGCACGGCTCGGCGGAATACACGGGCAACGCGGGCGTATGGGCGCCGATGGCGGCCGATCCCGAGCTCGGCATCGTCTATCTGCCGGTCGAGGCGCCGACGAGCGACATGTACGGCGGTCACCGGCACGGCGACAACCTGTACGGCAACAGCGTCGTCGCGCTGAACGCCGAGACCGGCGAGCGGATCTGGCACTTCCAGCAGATCCATCACGACATCTGGGACTGGGACAACCCGACGTCGCCGATCCTGCTCGACGTGAACGTCGACGGCCGCCCGATCAAGGCGCTCGTGCAGCTCACGAAGCAGGCGTTCGCATACGCCTTCGATCGCGAGACGGGGGAGCCGATCTGGCCGATCGAGGAGCGCCCGGTGCCGCAGACGGACGTGCCGGGCGAATGGACGTCGCCGACGCAGCCTTTTCCGACGAAGCCGGCCGCGTACGATCGGCAGGGCTTCACCGAGGACGATCTCGTCGATTTCACGCCGGAGATCAAGGCCGCGGCCCTCGAGGCCGTGAAGGACCTGCGGCTCGGGCCGATGTTCACTCCGCCTTCGTTGCGGGATGCGGAGGACGGGACGCGCGGCACCCTCCTGCTGCCGAGCTTCGGCGGCGGGACGAACTGGGAGGGCGGTGCCGCCGACCCCGAGACCGGCATGCTCTACGTCGGCTCGGTCACGAGCCCCGCGATCTTCTCCGTTGGCGAGCCCGAGCCCGGCACGACCGACATGCGCTACGTCTTCACGGGCGGGCAAGTCCCGAGCCCGATTGATTTGCCGATCGTCAAGCCGCCCTACGGGCGCATCACTGCGATCGACATGAATACCGGCGAGCACGCCTGGATGAGGCCGAACGGCAGGACGCCCGATGAGATCGCGAACCATCCGGCGCTGCGCGGCCTCGATATTCCTCCGACGGGCAAGCCCGTGCGTCCGCTGCTGCTCGTCACGAAGACGCTGCTGTTCGCGGGCGAAGGGTGGGGCGGCGACCCGATCCTCCGGGCGTACGACAAGGCGACCGGCGATGTCGTCGCGGAGATCCCGCTGCCCGGGCAGGCCGCGGCGAAGCCGATGACTTACATGCTCGACGGCAAGCAGTACGTCGTGCTCGCGATCGGCCGGCCGGGGCCGGCGGAGCTCATCGCGCTGACGCTGCCTTGAGTCGGCGGGACATGCGGACGTAGTGCCGGGGTTGCCGTCCTGGCCCTGCGCTCATGGCGCCGGGGTTGCCGTCCCGGCCGCGCGCTCATAGGCGCGCTCGCGGGACACGCGGGAAGAGCATCCTGCCGCTCGGTCGCGGCCATCCCTGGCCGCTCACGGTCCCGCGAGCGCGCCTA
>Ga0079224_100000156_pt1 | contig 55367 bp, 55 predicted proteins | sample Stecom2015_FD_80414 | JGI IMG/M metagenome (GOLD analysis project Ga0079224, IMG submission 80414) | Agricultural soil microbial communities from Utah to study Nitrogen management - Steer compost 2015 | ecosystem: Environmental > Terrestrial > Soil > Agricultural land | place: USA: Utah... | reverse complement strand
CCCTGGTTCGCGGCCTGTTCGTCTTCGGGCTGTTCGCCACGCTGCTGTTCATCATCACCTCGGTGCTGATCTCGCGCCAGATCACCCAGCCGCTGACCCGCATCACCAAGGTTGTCGGCGCCGTCGCCGACGGCAGCTACGGTGACCATGTCGACGGCACGGATCGCTTCGACGAGGTCGGCGACATTGCCCGTGCGGTGGTCGTCCTGCAGGACTCGATTCGCGAGCGCGACAGCCTGCGCGCCAACATCCAGATCGCCAACGAGGCACTGCAGCGCCAGGAAGCCGAGCTCCGGACGCAGAACGTCCTGTTCGACGCCGCACTCAACAACATGTCGCACGGACTGTGCATGTTCGATGCCGACAAGCGCCTCATCGTCTCCAACCAGCGCCACATGGAGCTGTTCGGCCTCGAGCCCGAGCAGGTCCGGCCGGGCATGACGCTGACGGAGCTGATGTCGTCGCAGAACCTGTCGATCGCGCCGTCCGACGACCTCGGCGACGATGACGCCACTGCCGACGACGATGACTGGCCATCAAACCGGCGCAGCTCGGTGACCCATCGGCTTTCCAACGGACGCATCGTGCTGACGACACGGCAGCCGCTGGCGGACGGCGGCTGGGTGGCCATCTACGAGGACATTACCGAGCGCCAGCAGGCCCGCGACAGGCTGCTGCATCTCGCCAAGCACGACGTACTCACCGACCTGCCGAACCGCATCCAGATGCGCGAGCACCTGAGCGCCCTGCTGCGCCGCCGCGACGCCGAGGGCGGCACGTTCGGCCTGCTCTATGTCGACCTCGACGAGTTCAAGACCGTCAACGATTCGCTCGGTCATCCGGTCGGCGACCAGTTGCTGCGCGAAGTCGCCAGCCGCCTCGTCCGCACCACCAGCGACCGTGAGCTGGTCGCCAGGCTGGGCGGCGACGAGTTCGCCATCGTGACCGATATCCCCGCCGTGCCGACCCAGCTAGCGGATCTCGCCCACCGGGTGATCGCCGAGGTGTCGCGTCCCTACAACCTCGAGCCGCACGAGGCGGCGATCGGCGCCAGCATCGGCATCACCATCGCCCATCGTAGCGGCGTCAATGCCGACGAGCTGCTGAAGCAGGCGGACCTCGCCCTGTACCAGGCCAAGGCCGACGGCCGCAACACCTACCGGTTCTTCGAGCAGGAGATGGAGACGCTGGTCAACGCGCGGCACGCAATGATCACCGACCTGCGCAGCGCGCTCCGCAACGGCGAGCTGGAGACTTACTTCCAGCCGCAGGTTTCGATCGAGACCGGCGCGATCACCGGCTTCGAGGCGCTGATGCGCTGGCGGCATCCCGAGCGCGGCATGATCTCGCCGGCCGAGTTCATCCCCATCGCCGAGGAAACCGGCCTGATCGTGCGCATGGGCGAATGGATCCTGCGCGAATCGTGCAAGGCCGCCGCCACCTGGCCGGTACCGGCCCGGATCGCCGTCAACATTTCCGCCCGCCAGCTTCGCTCGCGGTCGTTCCCGAGCATCGTGGTCAACGTGCTGGGCACGACGGGACTGGCGCCGGAGCGGCTCGAACTGGAGATCACCGAAAGCGTCCTCCTCAACGACGACGAGGAGACCCGCGCCACCCTGATGCAGTTGAAGGCGCTGGGCGTGAAGATCTCGATGGACGACTTCGGCACCGGCTACTCTTCGTTGAGCTGCCTGCGGAGCTTCCCGTTCGACAAGATCAAGATCGACCAGTCGTTCGTCCGCCCGATGCTGCACAGCGACGAATCGGCCTCGATCGTCCATGCCATCGTGGAACTGGCGCAGAGCCTGAAGATGTCGACCACCGCCGAGGGCGTCGAGTCGGAAGAGCTCCTGGAGCGCATCCGGGCAAGCGGCTGCCGCGAGGCGCAGGGCTACCTGTTCGGCCGCCCTGCTCCTGCCGAGGTCGCCTACAAGCTCCTCCTCGCCGAGGCGCCCGCCGCCCGCGTCGCCTCGGCCGGCTGAGCCGCCGACCGGCCGCTACAGGCTCGCCGCAATCCGGCTGTCGAACAGCCGGTCGCGGAACGGCGCCAGCACCCATTCGGCGAGCGTCACCTTCGGGTCGGCCGCATAGAACGGATCCGCGTAGAACGTGGCGTCCGCCGCAAGCGCCACCTTGCGCACCGCATCGACCTGGCTCGGCGCGCCGGCTGCGTAGACGATGTCGGTGGGGTCGAGTGCAGGCAGCAGTTCGGCGGGGCGCATGCGCTGCACGAAGTAGCCGTCGCCGCCGCCGGCGGTCAGCGTGACATTGGCGCCGCGCGCCCGCAGCCACCGCACCGCGTGCTGCATGTAGAGCTCGTCCACCGAACGCGCCCCGGCGATCATCTCGATCGGCCGGTGCGACTGGCCCATCTTGGCGGCGACCGCGATCGACCACAGCGGCGCGAACCCGGTGCCGGTGGATACCAGCACCAGCCGCCCCTCCTGGCGGCGCAGGAACCCGCTGCCGTAGGGCCCCTTCATCACCACCCGGTGGCCGACGCCGATCTCGTTGCCCAGGGCCGACGACACCCGGCCGCCGGGGTAGACCTTGACGTGGAACACGACGACATCCTCGTCGGCATCGAGGTCGAGCGGGAACGTCGGGCTGTAGTCACGCGGTGGCCGGCCCTTGAACGTGAGGCGCAGGTACTGGCCGGGAAGCCACGGGATGCGCCGGGTCGGGCGAATGCGCACCTCGAGGAAGTTTTCGGCCATCCGGGTGATGCTCTCGACCTCGCCGGGGGTGTTGCGCACCACCGGCACCGGATCGAAGGCAATCTCCGCATCGCCCTTGAGCGTCGCGAGGCAGCCGAGCACCGTGTCCTTCTCGCGGGTGCCGAGATCGTCGACCTCCCCGCTCAGCACCCGGACCCGGCACGTCTCGCACTGGCCGGAGCAGCAGTCGTGGGGAAGGACGATCCGCCCGCCCAGTGCCGCGTCGAGCAGGGTGTCGCCGACGTTGGCGCGGACGGTCTGCCCGTTGACGGTGAGGGAGCACTTGCTCTTGGCCATGTCTATGCGCCTCTTCGATGGTGCCGCGGGGGAATGCGGCAGTGGTCAGTGAACTTCCAGGCGGACCGGGCGGACGTGCCGGGTGTGCCTGGTCTGGTTGTGGTCGAACACCGATACCCAGATGTAGAGCCCGCTTTCCATGTCGAGGTCCTGGGCATGGCCGGTCGACAGCCGGCGCGTCACCTCGAGCGTCCAGTAGCCGTCCTGCCAGCGGGCGGCGCCGGTGATGTCGGCGCGGCTGCCCTCGTAGGTGCCGGAAATCAGGACGCCGGGAATCACCGTGCCGACCGGGATGGTGCTGTCGAGCTCCTCGCTGTAGGGCGCGCTTTCATGGTCGAACATCCACCATTGCGATCCCTCGTCGTCGCTTACCTCGGTCGACAGGTTGACGGTGCCGAGCTTCGCCGTCTGCGCGGCGTGGTCAAGCGGCAGGCGCCGCACCTGCACCGGCCCCCGGTAGCCGCCCGGCGGCTCGTCGATGTAGTTGTAGACGTAGAACGCCCTGCCCTCGTCGCTGGCGTAGCCGGCGCTGTAGCGGGCGGTGCCCTCGTAGTGCGCCTCCTTGGGCTCGACCGGCGTGCCGAACCACATGTCGTCGACCCGTCCGAGCATGCCGCCGCGCGACGCCTTCCACTGCCACAGGTCGAGCAGGCTGCCGTCGGTCGTGTAGTGCAGCCCGCGCCGGTTGAGCGCGCCCGGCTTGCCGGGCAGCGGCTCGGGGCCCATGTGGGTCGAGTCGCCGGAGCCGAAGGCGTTCGATTTCGAGAACAGCACCGCGAACTTGTCCTCGTAGTAGTCGGTCTCGTCGGCGATGTCGGCCTTGTTGTTCAGCAGGTGCCAGCCGTCCTCGCGCTTGATCAGCGGCAGGCGCTTGAACGAGCGGGTCGGATCCTCCCAGCGGAACGCGAAGTAGACGTTGTCATCATCGCGCACGGCGCGGATTTCGACCGTCGACGCGCCGCTGCCGCCGAGGTTGGCGCCCTGCTGGGTCCGCACGAACACGGGCTTCGCCGTCCTCCATACCGCATCGTCCATGCTGCCGTCGAGCACCGGCGCCTCGTTCACCTTGCGCATGTGGAGGATGTCGCGGGTGCCGAAGTCGGCCCAGGTGACGCCGGCGGCCACCACCAGCCCGATCGCCAGCGCGGTCGCGAACGGGCGCGCCGACATGCCGGGATAGGCGCGCAGCGCCTGCGGCCGGAACAGGCGCAGCAGCTGCTGGATGCCACCGAACATGAAGTGGCTGAACACGTGGCCGAAGATGTAGCCGAACACGACCAGCGCGGAAATGTAATGGATGTCGACGACGATGCCGCCGAAGCCGATGTAGAGCAGCACGCCGGTCGCGGTGAGCGAGGCGATGGCGACGAACAGGATCCAGTAGAGGATGACGTTGACCGCGCCCCAGCGCAGCTTCGGGCTCGCCGGCAGGGTGAGCACCACGGTCTTGCGGACCGAGACGCGCCGGCGCAGCCGGCCCATCGTGAGATACGCCGCGTAGGCGACCATGGCGCCGATCACCACCAGCGCCGACACGAAGTGCCAGGTCCAGATCTCGCCCTGCGGCAGCATCCAGTCGAGCGACTTGGCGAACACCGATCCCTCGGCGTCCGCCGACAGGCGCAAACCCGTGACCAGGCTGGTGACGATCGCGATGGCGAGCGACCAGTGCAGCAGGATGGTGCCGTAATCGCTGCGTGGGATTGCCCCTTTCTCCACCGGCCTCCACACCGGCTCCTCGCTGACCGCTTCGTCGACCTCCGAAGTACTGGCAGCCAAGCCGGGAGAGGCACCGAAGAACTTGTCTCCGGGCGGTGTATCAACTGACATCGGTTTGCCTCCGGTCGATTAATGCTACATTAACCAAGATCAGTACAAAGCCAACTAAAAGCTGCATATATGGTTAAGTCAGGTTAAGGATTTGGCGCGACCGCTCGCCGCAGGTCGTTTGGCAATCCTCAAGCGGTCTGCTGCCGCGTTCGCGTCGTCGACGCACCGCGCACGTACCGGCGAGACATCTTCGAATTGCTGTCCCGGACGTTGCCGGACGTTCCCCGAAGCCTTTGCATAACGTTCCGGTCGTCTTATATTGAGGGTGCCGGTCGACGGACCGGCTATGGCGATAAACGGTTGCCGTAATAAACCCATCGGACCCGGGGGCGGTACCCGGCACCTCCACCAGAGCCCGTGGCGCAACGCGGGTTGCGGCGGGGGTGAAACAGGATCGACGAGGGTGTAAAGGGCAGACTTTCGCTCGGCATGGTATCCGCCGTTACCGGGCCACCACAATAGTTGCCAACGACAACTATGCTGAGGCCCGCCTCGCAGCGTAAGCTGCGCGACGGCCTGAATGAAAGCCCTGGGCGTTAGCCCGTCCAGGCGGGGTTCGGGAGGGCACCTGGCAACAGAAGCCCTCCTTTGAAGTTTCCCCGTGGCGTCCCGGTGACGTCGCGCACAAGGTGACCGATGGGACGATGGCCGAAGACCTGATGCGCTACGACCTGCTGGCCCAGGACGCTCTGAAGGGCGTGGTCCGTCAGGCGCTGCGTCGGGTCGCCAAGACCGGTCTTCCGGGCGAGCATCACTTCTACGTCTCGTTTGACACCCGCTCGCCGGGCGTTCGCCTGTCGGAGCGTCTCCGCCGTCAGTACCCCAAGGAGATGACGGTCGTCCTCCAGCATCAGTTCTGGGGCCTCGAAGTCACCGAAGACCGGTTCGTGGTCGAACTCTCGTTCGACAACATTCCAGAGAAGCTGACCGTGCCCTTCGCCGCAGTGAAGGGGTTCTTTGATCCAGCCGTGCAGTTCGGCCTGCAGTTCGAGACCATCGAGGCCAACGAGAACGTCGATCCGCGCGAGGCGAGCGACGAGCGCACCGATCCCGAAACCGGTGACGAGGCGGTGGCCGGCGAGGCGGTGGCCGAGGCGAATTCGGCTGCAGAGGCCGCCGCGGGCGAGGCGGCAGAGTCGGAAACGCCGAAGGTCATCCAGCTCGACACCTTCCGCAAGAAGCAGAGCTGACGGCCGTGTGGCCGTCCGTTAACGGTGGGCGATCGCGCGATTGCCCCGACCGGACGAATGTGCCAGTGATCGACCACGCACCCGCAAGGCGAGGTTGACGCCATGATGCGCATCGCAAGCGTTCTCGCAGCCGTCCTGTTCGCGGTGCCGGCGGTTGCCGGCGCCGCCAGTCCGCCACTGCCGCGGGAAAAGCCGCAGATTGCCACCGCCGAATCCGGGGCAGCGGTGCAGCCGCCGGCCGCCGGGTCGCGCGCGGCGTCGGTGCTCACCACTCCGCCGCCGCTGCCGAGACCACGTGGCCAGGCCGCGCTCGAATCGCTGCCGGCGAAGGAACTGTTCGGCGCAAAATCCAACCCGGCACCGCTGAAGCCGGAGGCGATCGGATCCTACGCCCGAGGCTGTCTCGCCGGCGCCCGCGAACTCGCCATCGACGGCCCTGCGTGGCAGGTCATGCGCCTGTCGCGGAACCGCAACTGGGGTCACCCTGCCCTCATCGCCTACGTGGAGCGTCTCGCGGTCGAGGCGAAGGAGAAGGACGGCTGGCCCGGGCTCCTCGTCGGCGACCTTGCACAGCCGCGCGGCGGCCCGATGCTGTCCGGACATGCCTCGCACCAGATCGGGCTGGACGCCGACATCTGGCTCAACCCGGCACCGCCGCGCCGCTACACCGAGGCCGAGCGGGAAACGGTGAGCGCCGTCTCGGTCGTCATAAACCGCGAGAAGATCAACCCCGAGATCTGGACCGAGGCGCACGCCAGGCTGCTTCGCCGGGCGGCATCATACCCGGAAGTCGCCCGCATCTTCGTGCATCCGCCGATCAAGAAGGCGCTGTGCGACTGGGCCAGGGGCGATCGCTCGTGGCTGCGCAAGATCCGCCCCTGGTGGGGCCATGTCTATCACTTCCACGTCAGGCTGCGCTGTCCGGCGGGTGCACCGCTCTGCAAGGACCAGCCGGCACCGCCGCCGGGCGACGGCTGCGGCGCGGAGCTCGCGAGCTGGCTGAAGGAGCCGCCCAAGCCGAAGGAGCCGGTCAAGCCGAAGAAGCCGCCGAAGCCGAAGCCGGAAATGACCATTGCCGCCCTGCCCGACGCCTGCCGAGCGGTGCTGACCGCACCGTGACGGTTCTCCAGCCGGACCTTGTCGCCACCACGGGTGGCGTAGCGGCAAGCGGCGATTTGCGGTAGGACCGGTGTCGGCTGCCAGCACGGCATTTTCGGTCACGGAGAGAACGAGGCAATGGGCAAGACACGTACGGAGACGGATTCGTTCGGGCCGCTGGAGGTCGCGGCCGACCGCTACTGGGGCGCGCAGACGCAGCGGTCGCTGGGCAACTTCAAGATCGGCGGCGAGCGGATGCCGGCGCCGCTGGTGCGCGCGCTTGGCCTGGTGAAGCAGGCCGCCGCACTCACCAACATGGAACTCGGCGTGCTCGACGAACGGCTGGGCAACGCCATCGTCAAGGCTGCCGAGGAGGTTGCCGAAGGCCGCCTCGACGACCATTTCCCGCTGGTCGTCTGGCAGACCGGTTCGGGAACCCAGAGCAACATGAACGCCAACGAGGTGATCGCCAACCGGGCGATCGAGATGCTCGGCGGCACGCTCGGGTCGAAGTCCCCGGTCCACCCCAACGATCATGTCAACCGTTCGCAATCCTCGAACGACACGTTCCCGACCGCCATGCACATCGCCGCGGTGGAGGAGATCCATCACCGGTTGGTTCCGGCGCTGAAGCATCTTCTCAGGGCGTTGAGGACGAAGGAGAAGCGTTGGGACAAGATCATCAAGATCGGCCGCACGCACCTGCAGGATGCGACACCCCTCACCCTCGGCCAGGAGTTCTCGGGCTACGTCACCCAGGTGGAGCTGGCGCTCGACCGCCTCGACGCGGTGCTGCCGCGCCTGTATCGGCTGGCCCAGGGCGGCACCGCCGTCGGCACCGGCCTCAACGCGCCCAAGGGTTTCGACACCCGTTTCGCCCGCAATGTGAAGCGGCTCACGCGGCTGCCGTTCGTCACCGCGCCCAACAAGTTCGAGGCCCTCGCCACCCATGACGCAATGGTGGAACTTTCCGGTGTGCTCAACACGATTGCGGTCGGGCTGAACAAGATCGCAAACGACATCCGCTTGCTGGGATCGGGGCCGCGATCCGGCCTCGGCGAGCTCAGGTTGCCGGAGAACGAACCCGGGTCGTCGATCATGCCGGGCAAGGTCAACCCCACCCAGGCCGAGGCTCTGACGATGGTGTGCGCCCAGGTGATGGGCAATCACGTCACGGTTACCGTCGCCGGCACCCAGGGCCATTTCGAACTCAACGTGTTCAAGCCGGTCATCGCGCTCAACGTGCTGCAGTCGATCCGGCTTCTGGCCGATGCATCGGTGAGCTTCGCCGACAACTGCGTGGCCGGAATGGAACCCGACCGCAAGCGCATCGCCGAATTGATGGAGCGGTCGCTGATGCTGGTGACCGCGCTCGCGCCGACCATCGGTTACGACAAGGCAACGGAGGTCGCCAAGGCGGCCCATCGCAACGGCACCACCCTGCGCGAGGAAGCGTTGCGCCTCGGCTACGTCACCGCCGAGGAATTCGATCGCATCGTGAAGCCGGAGCGCATGATCGCGCCTGCATGATGGTGGCCCGCCCGGTCAAGCGGTCGGTCACCATCGCCGGACACCGCACCAGCCTGACGCTCGAGGCCGAATTCTGGGATGCGCTGGCGGCGATCGCCCGCGAGCGCGGCATGAGCATTGCCCGGCTGGTCGCGGAAATCGACGCCTCGCGCGGAGAGGCGGGCCTGTCAGGTGCGGTCCGGGTCTACGTGCTGCGCTACCTGAGCGACTTGGTGGGATCGAAGCCCCGCCACTGATTGGGCTTCTGCCGGCGGACGGGCGGCGGCGGACGCGGCGCCGGCATCGGTGTCGGCGTGATGTCTGTTGGTTGCGCCGCTTGCGAAACCGCCCCGGATGGGTCTGCAGCAGCAGTCGGTGCGGGGGCCGGTTCCGGTTCCCGGTCCACGTTCCTCGACTTGACCGGTTCCGGCGGCAGCGGAGGTTCGTCGACCGTCATAGCCGGCAGGTCGGCCGGTGCGGTTTCCGGTTCCTCCGATGCACCATCCTCCAGTGCGCCTCCCGAATTGTCGTTGACGGGGTCGGTTGCTTCCAGACCTTCCGGAACCTCGGTTGGCGCGGTTCTACTGGCTTCGCGAGTGGCCTCGTGTTCGGGGTCGCCGTCGTCGGCGTCGCCGATCATTTCCGGCTCCGCGGTCTCCAGCCAGCGGATTTCGGGTTCGACGGAGCGCGGTCCGGGTTCCGGGTCGACCGTGGGGAATGCACCATCAGGTCCTGGCTCGGCAAACGACATCGGCTCCTCGCCCCGCGCCAACGGCGCGTCGGGCAGGTCTTCTTCTGCGCCATCATCATCCACCGCTGCGTCGGACGTCGATCCGGCAGGCTGCGACACCTCAGGCGGCGACTCGGCCGGTGCCTCTATGGCGGCATCGATAGCCTCTTGCAGGCGCCGTTGTTCCTCTTCGCGGCGTCTTGCCTCCTCCTCCGCTGCACGGCGCTCTCGCTCACGCCGCTCGGCCTCGAGACGGGCTTCACGCTCCATCTGTTCGAGCTTCTGCAGCTCCTCCTGTTCCTGCCGCTGCAGTTCTTCCAGGCGGCTGACACCCTCGCTCAGGCCCTTGACGACGAGATGCGACCGGAGCTCCTGGGTGTCGTAGCTGCGGACCGGATCGGCGAGTGGACCCGCGACGACGACCTGCAACGGCGGCGCGGCCTTGCTCGCGCGGAGCGAGAGCCGCCATTCGCTGTCGATCCGCAGATCGGCGAGGTCGATCAACGTGATCATGGTGCCGGTGGCGGCCGGACTGTCCACCGGATACTCGGCAAACCGGACCAGGCCGCCGGCAATGGTGAATTCGCCCTTGCCTCCGGCAAACGGCATTCTGCCGTCGCGCAGCACGCCGTCGATGATTCCATCGAGCTCCGCGACCGAAGCGGCACTCGCCATGGCTTCGGCGAAGGCGCCCGGATTGACGCCGTCGATCGACCCACCGGCAAGCTGGAAGGTTCCCGATCCGGCAAGCGATGACACCAGCCCGACGACGCTGCGGCCCTTGCCGCGAACGTCGCCGGTCAGGGAGTAGCTGCCGGCTGCCGGGGGCCTGCCGGCGCGCCTTCCCAGCGTCTCTTCGAGCCGCGCGCCGTCGAGCCGGAAGTCCGCCTCCACGCCAAGCTCGCCGGCATCGCTGACCGCCTGCAGGTCGAGCGCGAGACTGCCTCCGAAAACCGCCGCCGCGAGATCCCGCACCGATAGCCTGCCATCACGTACCGACAGCCGCGCCCGCGTGGCAGACATCGAAACACCATCCGTCAGCACCACCTCGCCGGCATCAAGTTCGAGATCGGCGGCGAACGTCGACAGCATATCGGAAGGGAACGCCTCGGACGGCCATATCGGCTCGGACCGGGCAGCGACCTCCACCACCGGGCCCGAGGCAACCCGCACCGGCCTGTCGAGCAGGCGGTCGAGGACCCACGGAAGCACCAGGCGGTCGAGCTTCAGTCGGCCTTCGATGGTCGGAACCGCTGTACCCAGGTCGATCGATCCGTCAAAGGCAATCGCGTTGCCGCCGACTGCACCGCGGAGGTCGGCGATCGCGACCCGTGGTCCGACACCGTTGATGGTGCCGTGCAGGTCCAGTGCGTCGCTGTCATCGGCGATCCCCAACGCGCGATAGAGCGCTGCCGGTTGCTCCGACCGCACGGTGAATTCGCCATCCACGGCAATCCGTCCGTCGTCGCCCTGCAGCGTTCCCTGGACAGCGGCCAACGCGCCGAACACTTCCACTCCGAGACTGGCATCGATGCCGGCGTCGAGGCTGCCATCGAGCCCCACACGGACCACCCCGGCGTTCCCGTCCTCCGGCGTTTCGGCGGATGCGAGTCCCAGCTGGGCCAGCAACGCGCCGCTTGCCGGATTGGCGATCGACGCCTCCACCCTGAGGCGGACGCTGTCGCGATCGTCGAGGCGGCCTCGCAAGCTGCCCGATGCCGACAACGTGCTGGTGCCGAGGCTGCCTTCAAGGTCGACGTCGACGTTCCGCTGAGTGTCCTCGGTGGAATCAAGCCGCCACCGGAGATCGACCCGGCCTGCCCGGGCAAGCAGATCGTGCGACTGTGCGGCGGCACCCCACCCGTCATCGAGGCCGAGTGCACGGATGGCCGCAACCGGGTCGGCAGCCGTGAGCGTGCCGGAAAGCCCCGCCTGCGCCGCCCCGCCGATCCACGTCACCCTGCCGGTCGTGGTAAAGCCGATGTCCTCGACCTCGGCAACGCTCAGGGACCTGACATCGAGGTCGCCGTTGACGACCGAGAGGTCCATGTCAAGGCCGCGCAGTAAAAAGTCGTACCGGGAAAGCCGGTCGATGCGCAGTTTCACCCGGGCATCGAAGGTATTGAGACCGGCGGGATCGATCTGCGATGCCCACGTGATGAAATCGTCGACGGGAGCCCGGCCATTGTCGGCGGCTGAAACGGGATCTTGGGCGGCTTCGGCGGTGCGCGGGAAGTACCGGGTCAGGTCGATCTCGCCGACGCTCACATCGACGTCGTACCAGGGCCGGACCCCGGGCGTGATGGCGATCCTGCCGCTCGCCTCCGACCGGTCGAGCGCAAGCCTGGCGTCGGAAAATTCGAGCTCCCGCGGCGAGAGGGAAACGCGACTCGTGAACCGCATGTCACCGCGCGAGCCGGTCGCGTGCCGGTCGAACCAGGTGCGTTGCGACGGCAAGGCCCAGCCGATGAGCTTCCGGGTGTCCTGCGCCTTCACCGACAGGTCGCCCACAAGCCGTGGTTCCGGAGCATGGCGATCGAGCATGCCGCTGAACCGCATCTCCGCTCGCCCCGGCAGGCGCCCGCGAAGATCCGCGACCCTGATCCTGTCGGGTGAAAAGTCGATCCGGGCGCTGGCACCTTCGATGACCTCGCCGTTGACCGTGAGCGCATTGACGCCGATGGTCATCCGGCCGCCCAGGCCCCTGGGCAACAGCCCCAACAGCCGGTGAAGGCTCTCCACGGTATCGAGACCGGGAACCGCCAGGGCCGCGGCGTCGAACCGGGCGAGGAGCGTGTCGAGGTCGAAGTGTCCCGCCTCCAGCCCTCCTTCGAGCACCAGCGTATCCGCCAGTGTCAGCGACAGCCTGCCCCGGATCTCGTTGGTCGTTCGGCTGCTGTCGAGGAACAGGGAGATGTCTTCGAGATCCAGCTTGCCTGCCGACGCCGTCGCATTGGCCACCACCGAGAACGGCAGATCGGCGACGCCGGTCACCGCTTCCCTGTCCCCCGGAACCTCACGCCTGATCCGGAGCTGGCCGCGAACCCCTGCCTGTTCGCTCGCCGGATCGTACTCCCCGTCGAAGACGTAGCTGAGAGTCTCATCGTCGCCGGGGTTCAGCCGAACATTGAACCGGAGGCTGCCATCGGGGCGGCGCTTGCCCGCGCTGGCATGCAGCACGATCGGGCTGCCCTCATGGGTGGCCGTGCCGTCGAGGCGGAACGGGCCGGCGAGCGTAGTCGCGGACAGCGTCAGTTCGACGTCATCCAGCCGCGCCACTCCGCCACGCTGGGCATCGCGCAGGTACACCGTGCCGCCCGTGACCTCGACGGTTTCGAGTTGCACGTCTTCGGCACCCAGATACTCGCGCAGGCCGCTGTCCGCATCGAACCGGACATTCCAGCGACCACCTTCGAGGCGCTCGATTTCGATTACCGGCTCTTCCAGCCGCAGGGAGGTCACGTGCAGCTTGCCCGAAACCAGCGGGGCGACGGCAAGCCGTGCCTCGATCCGCTTGACGCTCATCAGCGCCGCCGAGCCGGCATCCTCGGCATTGGCGACACCGACGCCGGTCATGCGCAGGACAGGCGCCGGCAGAAGGCGCACCTTGATCGGACCGCTGATCGCGATCTTGCGGCCGGTCAGCTGCTCGCCATAGGCCTCAAGCCGGTCCCGGTACTGCGACCAGTCGACGAACCACGGGCCGATCAGCGCCGCAAACAGCACCAGGACCAGCGCGAGCGACAGATACAGGAGCGGCGACTTCACCGACGCCTCCCCCGCCGCCGTGGCACGCGGCGGCCCGGTGCGCGTGCCAGCGGCCGCCACTCCGACATGCGGGCGGCGCTCGCTCTACCCTGAACCAAGATCATCATTGCAATCGGTCGCTCTGGACCGGTGGCTCCTCGCTCCTCGTCAGCGCCAAGATAGTCACGGCGTCCGGCAGGCACCACCTTTCGGCGGCGCCAATGATGTCAGGCGGCGATGATCTTGCCCGGATTCATGATGTTCTTCGGGTCGATCGCCTGCTTGATCTGCCGCATCAGCTTCACGCCGGCACCATGTTCGGCGGCCAGGAACTTCATCTTGCCCTGTCCGACACCGTGCTCGCCGGTGCACGTTCCGTCCATGGCAAGTGCCCGCATCACCAGACGGTCGAGGAATGCGTGGCAGCGAGCCACCTCTTCCTCGTCATCGGTATCGGCAAACAGGACCACATGGAAGTTGCCGTCGCCGACGTGACCGACGATGGGGCCATAGAAACCGTTCTCGTCGAGATCGCGCCGGGTTTCGGTTACGCATTCCGCCAGCCGCGACAACGGGACACAGACATCGGTCGCCAGCGCCTGCTTGCCGGGCATCATCTGCTTGGCCGCCCAGAAGGCGTCGTGCCGGGCCTGCCACAGCCGGTTGCGATCCTCCGTCCTCGTTGCCCATTCGAACGGACCGCCGCCCAGATCCTCGGCAATGGCGCCGAAAGCCGCGCTCTGCTCCTCGACACCCGCCTGCGTGCCGTGAAATTCCAGGAACAGCGTCGGCTGTTCGGCGAGATTCAGTCCCGAGTACGCATTGCATGCCTTGACCTGGACATCGTCCAGGAGCTCGATCCGGGCCACCGGTATGCCGGACTGGATTGTCAGTATCGTGGCGTCGCAGGCCGCTTCGATGTCGGGAAACGGGCACACCCCGGCGGAAATGGATTCGGGAATGCCGTGCAGCCTGAGGGTGACCTCGGTGATGACGCCAAGGGTTCCCTCCGCACCCACCAGCAGCCGGGTAAGATCGTAGCCGGCTGCCGATTTGCGCGCCCGCCGCGCAGTACGGACCACCTCGCCATCAGGCATGACCGCGGTGAGGCTGAGCACGTTCTCGCGCATGGTGCCGTAGCGTACCGCGTTGGTGCCGGAGGCACGCGTCGACACCATTCCGCCGATGCTCGCGTCGGCACCGGGATCGATGGGAAAGAACAATCCGGTATCGCGCAGATGCTCGTTCAGCTGCTTGCGCGTGATGCCCGGCTCAACCGTGCAATCCAGGTCCTCGGCATTGACCGCAAGCACGCGGTTCATGCCCGACATGTCGATCGAGATGCCGCCGAACGGCGCCGAAAAGTGGCCCTCGAGGGAGCTGCCGACGCCGAACGGTATGACCGGCACCTCATGTTCGCCGCAGATGCGCACGATACGCTGGACCTCCTCCGTCGACTGGACGAAGGCCACCGCATCGGGCGGTGATCCCTTGTTCCAGGTGAGATCCTGCCCATGCTGTTCGCGCACCGCCTGCGACGTGGAGAGACGATCGCCGAGCAGGGCGGCAACCTCGGCGATTGCCTGTTCGACCGAGTTGCGTCTTGCCTTTTGCGTGCCGATCGGCATGTTGAGCCCTCCCACGGTCATCGTGCCGCATCTTTCAGCAATACCAGATGCGCGGCGTCGCGTGAACGTTCGGCGCAGGAAATCCGGGGCCGCGCACCACGGACGAGGTCATGCACGCGAGCGCTCCCTTCATCGCCCCCGTCTCCCATGTCAGGCCTGAGTGGATCGATTACAACGGGCATCTCAACTTCGCCTACTACCTGGTGCTGTTCGACCAGGCCATCGATCTCGCGTTCGACACCTTCGGGCTCGGTCCGGAGCATATCGCGACCCGGAACTCGACATTCTACACGCTGGACCTGCACATCTCCTACCTTCGCGAGGTCAGGGGCGACGATGCCGTCCAGGTGACGCTGCAGATGCTCGATTACGATGCCAAGCGGACTCACTTTGTCCAGGAAATGCGCCACGCCACGGCAGGCCACCTCTGCGCCGTCATGGAACAGGTGAACATACACGTCGATCTGGCGACCGGCCGCAGCGCACCCTTTCCCGACGATGTCCTCGAGCGCATCCGGGCGATGCACGAGGCGCACCGGCATCTGCCGGTGCCGGCACAGGTGGGCCGCGCCATCGGCATCCCCCGCAAGGGCTGAAAGGGCCGCCGCAACGCTGCGGCGGCAGGACGGCCCGAATTGCCACCATGACCGGCGAGCCTAGCCCGACTGCCGCACGGCCCCCGGACTACTGCCGCCAGAAGCCCGGCAGGAACAGCACCAGAACGGTGAACACCTCCAGCCTGCCGAGCAGCATGGCCGCGCACAGGAGCCACTTGGCACTGTCCGGCAGCGACGCGAAGGTTCCCGCCGGACCGATTGTCGTCCCGAGCCCCGGACCGACGTTGCTGATCGCGGACCCGGCCGCCGACAGGGCGGTCACCAGGTCGAGCCCGGTGGCGGCGAGGAGGAGCGTGAACACCGCCAGGCTGCCGGCGAACACGGCGAGGAAGGCGAGGACCGAGACGACCACCTCCTCGGTGACGTGGCGCCCGCCGTAGGACAGCGAATAGATGCGGCTGGGCATGACCATGCGGCCGAGGAAGCTGCGCAGGATGATCAACAGGACCTGCCAGCGGTAGATCTTGACGGCGCCGGTTGTCGATCCGGCGCATCCGCCGACGAACATGATGACGAGGAACACGCCGGCCGCGAACGGCCCCCAGGCACTGTAGTCGGTGCTGACCAGGCCGGTCGTCGTGATGATCGAGGTGACGCTGAACAGGGCATGCCGGAAGGCGACCTCGAACGGCAGGTCGCTGGTGACCGACAGCCAGATGCCCAGGACCAGGCCCCAGGCGAGGAGAGCCGGTACGAACAGGCGGATCTGCGGGTCGGTGAACAGTGCCGCGGGCCGGCCCTGCACCGCGGCGATATAGACTGCGAACGGCAGCGCGCCGGCGATCATGAACACGATGCCGACCCACAGCACGGCGGGCTGCGGGTAGTACCCGATCGACGCGTCGCGGGTCGAATAGCCGGCCGTCGATACCGTCGTCATCGCGTGGTTGACCGCATCGAAGGCGTCCATGCCCGCCATGTCGTAGGCGACCATGCAGGCGACCGTCAGCACGAGGTAGATGCCGACGATCGATCGCGCGAGCTGTATCGGGCGGGCGACGATCCGCTCCGAGCGGTCGATCCGTTCGGTGTGGAACAGCTGCATGCCGCCGACGCGGAGAAACGGCAGCAGCATGATCGCCATGATCACGATGCCGAGGCCGCCGATCCATTGCAGGCCGCTTCGCCAAAGCAGGATGGCCCGATCGGCACTGTCCAGGTCCGTCATCACTGTCGAGCCGGTGGTCGTGATGCCGGACACCGCCTCGAACACGGCATCGGTGACGGTGGCCACGCTGTTGGTGACAATGAACGGAATCGCGGCGAACACGCAGATGCCGATCCAGCTCACCGTGGTGAGCAGGAACGCCTGGCGGCGCGAAAGCGGCGGCACCTGCGGTTGCCGGGTGGCGAAGTAGAGCGTGCCGGACACGAACAGCGTCATCGCCGACGAGATGACGAACCCTTCGGCCGCCGGCCCCGCATGGAAGAAGCCGAACACGGCGCACAGGAGCATCAGCACCGCCAGTCCGAACAGCTGGACGCTCAATACGTAGATGACCGGCTGAACCAGCTTCATTGCCCCGGACCCGCGGTCTCCCTGAAGCCGGGCAGTCTGCGGCGGCGGCGCGGCGCGATCAACACCCCAGACACGCAGGGAAACGGGAATTCCCGAATGGCGCGGATTGTCGAAACGGCCGCTACTGACCCCGCCAGCAGTCGACCAGGGTGCTGCCGGGGCCGAACAGGGGATCGGTATCGGGCAGCGGCAGTTCTTCGATCTGCAGCACGGCCTCGCCGATGGGAATGTCGCCGGGGCAGACGATTCGCCCCGATTGCCCCGGAGGATAGCCGCCGACGACGGTGAAGTCCGGCGATGCCTCGAGCCGCCGGTGCCCGGTGCCCGCCGGCAGCACCGCCACGTCACCGGCGGTGACCGTCGTCGCGATCCCGTCGGCGCCGCCGAAGCCGATTACCGCCTGGCCGGCGACACAGCCCAGGACCTCGTGGCCCGTGGTGTGAAAATGCCAGTAGTCGAAGACGCCGTCGATCCAGTTCCCGCCCCACCCGTTGCCGCTGAACAGGCGGGCGCAGCCCTCCGCGGTGCGCAGCTCCGGCAACGCCACCGACCGGTAGATCACCAGCGGCAGCCTGCTGTTGGGGATGGCACCGGACGGTTTCAGGACCCGGGTCTCGAGCGACACGAACTGCATGAGCTTGCCTCGTCCTGGCAGGTGGCGCCTGTTGCCAAATGCACGCGGCGGCCCGCTTGCTCCGTGAGGGCGGCAGGCCGCACCCGCACGGGGGAGCATCCTGCCGCGGAATCGCCTATATAAGACGCGATGAGCCCATCCGATCCATTCCGGTTCGACGAGTTCGACGACGAGCGCCCCCCGGTGCCCGCCAGCGGCATCGCCGCGCGCGCCGCCGCGCGGGCGGATCCGCGTTACCTCGCCGGGCTGAACCCCGAACAGCGCGAGGCGGTGGAGACCACCGAGGGACCGCTCCTGGTGCTGGCGGGCGCCGGCACCGGCAAGACCCGGGTGCTGACGACGCGGCTTGCCCATCTGCTGTACACGCGCAAGGCGTGGCCCGGACAGATCCTCGCCGTCACCTTCACCAATAAGGCGGCGCGCGAGATGAAGGACCGCATCGGCGACCTTATCGGCGGCGTCGTCGAAGGCATGCAGTGGCTGGGCACCTTCCACTCCATCTGCGTCAGGATCCTTCGTCGCCATGCGGAGCTCGTCGGCCTCAAGTCGGATTTCTCGATCCTCGACACCGACGACCAGATCAGGCTCCTCAGGCAGATCCTCCAGGCCGAGGACATCGACGAGAAGCGCTGGCCGGCCCGCCATCTGGCGTCGCTGATCGACGGCTGGAAGAACCGCGGGCTTGCGCCCGACAAGGTACCTGCGGGTGAGGCGCACGCGTTCGCCAACGGCCGCGGGGCCACCCTCTACGCGGAGTACCAGGCACGGCTGAAGGTGGTGAACGCGACCGATTTCGGCGATCTCCTTATGGAATGCCTGCGGCTTTTCCAGGAGAACGCCGATGTCCTCGCCATCTACCAGGACCGCTTCCGCTACATGCTTGTGGACGAGTACCAGGACACCAACGTCGCCCAGTACCTGTGGCTGAGGCTCCTGGCGCGGGGACGGCAGAACATCTGTTGCGTCGGCGACGACGATCAGTCGATCTACGGCTGGCGCGGCGCCGAGGTCGACAACATCCTGCGGTTCGAGAAGGACTTCCCGGGGGCGAAGGTGATCCGGCTTGAACGCAACTACCGTTCGACGCCGCACATCCTCGCCGCCGCCTCGACCCTGATCGCCCACAACGAGGGCCGGCTCGGCAAGACCCTTCGCACCCAGGCGAACGACGGCCTGAAGGTGCATGTGCGCGGCGTATGGGACAGCGAGGAGGAAGCCCGCGCCATCGGCGAGGACATCGAGCAGTTGCAGCGCCAGGGCCACCCGCTGCGCGAGATCGCCATCCTGGTCCGCGCATCCGCCCAGATGCGTGCCTTCGAGGACCGCTTCATCACGCTTGGCCTGCCCTACCGCGTCATCGGCGGTCCCAAGTTCTACGAGCGCGCCGAGATCCGCGACGCCCTCGCCTACCTCAAGGTCGTCGCCCAGCCGGACAACGACCTCGCATTCGAGCGCATCGTCAACGTGCCCAAGCGCGGCATCGGCGGGGCATCGGTGCAGAAGCTGCACGCCCATGCCCGTGCCAACGGCACCTCGCTGTTCCGTGCCGCCCAGGCGATGATCGGCACCGACGAGCTGCCGGCCAAGACGCGCACCGCGCTGAAGGACCTGATCGAGTCGTTCACGCGCTGGCGATCGCTGGTCGACGGCCTGCCGCACACCGATCTCGCCGAGATGGTGCTGGACGAATCCGGCTACACCGAGATGTGGCAGCTGGACCGGTCGCCGGAAGCGCCGGGCCGGCTCGACAACCTGCGCGAACTCGTCCGCGCGATGCAGGACTTCGAGAACCTCGCCGGATTCCTCGAGCACGTCGCCCTCGTCATGGACAGCGACGTCGAGCAGAGCGACGACAAGATCAACATAATGACGCTGCACAGCGCAAAGGGGCTCGAGTTCGACACCGTCTTCCTGCCCGGCTGGGAGGAAGGCCTGTTTCCGCACCAGCGTGCGCTCGACGAGAACGGTCGCGAGGGGCTCGAGGAGGAACGTCGCCTCGCCTATGTCGGCCTGACGCGGGCGCGCCAGCGGGTGCATGTCAGCTTCGCGCAGAACAGGCGCCTGCATAACCTGTGGCAGTCGGCGCTGCCGTCGCGCTTCATCGACGAGCTGCCGGAGGAGCATGTCGAGGTCGAGGAGGCGTTCGGCTCCTATGGCGGCTACGGTCTCGGCCTCGCCGAAAGCAGGTTCGACCGGATGGATCCGTTCGAAAGCGCCTATACCACCCCCGGCTGGCAGCGCGCCCGCAGGGCCTATGCCGATGGCACGGCAACCCGGCACCAGCCGCGGATCATCGAGGGTGAACTGGTCGCCCGTGACGAGGGCAGCAGCGGCCTGTTCACCACCGGCGAGCGCGTCTTCCACATCAAGTTCGGCTACGGCACCATCACCCAGATCGACGGCAACAAGCTTACCGTCGATTTCGAGAAGGCCGGCCCCAAGCGGGTGCTGGACTCCTTTGTCGAGAGGCACTGACGTCGCGATCGGCTGCCGGCAGCCTGCTGTCGCACCGGTGCCGCCGTTCAGCCCTGTGGTCGAGATCGTCCTCACCGGCTGCGTGAACAGGCGGCGACGGCGGGTGAACGACCGGACTCAACCCGTTGACTTGACTCGCGGAATGTCGCCGTCCGAAGACGCGGCAAACCTGAATCGGTTTATGAGGAAGCGGAGCTCGCGTGACGCGGCCGAATTGCGGCCCCGTCCTGGCCATGGTAGACCGCGCGCCCGTTTCCCGGCCACACAGTCGGCATCCTGACAGGCAATGTCCTCTCCGCACGCGTGTCACATGGCTTCTCCGACGTCGGCCCCAGGTGAAGATGCGCTGTGGAAGCTCGCGGTAGCACCCCTACACCCTGACGCGGCGATGTCGCTTGCCGACGCGATCGAGGAGAACATGGCGACCGGGGCGGTGAGCTGTTTCGCCATCTCCGGCGCAGCGGACGTCTGGTCGGTGGAGGTGCTGGTCGACTCGCGACCCGCGCCGGCGCAGCAGGCGATGGTCGAGGATACGGTCGCACGCATTGTCGCCGGGATCGGCGGGCCGTCACCGCGGATCACGTGGCGTCCGGTGGAGGACGAGGACTGGGTCGCCCGATCGCAGGCCGCGCTCCCCGCCCTGCAGGCCGGCCGGTTCATCATCCACGGCAGCCACGACCAGGCGCGGTTCCGGGGCCGCGCACTCGCGATCGAGATCAATGCCGGGCTAGCCTTCGGTACTGGCCATCACGGCACGACGGAAGGCTGCCTGCTCGCGCTGGACGGCATCCTGAGGCGGACGATGCCCCGGCGGGTGCTCGATCTCGGTTGTGGATCCGGAATTCTGGCCATCGCCGCGGCGAAGGTACTGAAGGCGCGGGTACTCGCGGCAGACATCGACCCCGTTGCCGTGAACGTCGCGGCCGGCAACGTCCACGCCAACGGGGTCGGCCATCTGGTCCGTGTGTTCTGCGCCGAGGGGCTGTATCACCCGGCGCTGCGGTCGGCAGCGCCGTTCGATCTCGTTCTCGCCAATATCCTGGCGCGACCGCTGGTCCGGCTCGCGCCGTCCCTGCGGCGTTCGGTCGCCATCGGCGGACAGATCGTGCTGTCCGGCCTGTTGCGCCATGACGAACGCCGCATCGTCGCGATTTACCGCCTGGCCGGCTTCCGCCTCGTGCGAAGGCTCAGGCTCGGCGAATGGTCGACTCTCGTCGTCCGGCGCGAAGGTCAGCGCCGCTGCTCCGGCTCGCCCCAGACCATCCGGTGAATGTCACCGCGGGAAATACCGATGTCGAGCAGCAACCGGTCGTCCATGCCGTAGAGGTGCTCCTCCGCCTTCTTCAGCTCGCGGCGCCGCTTGATGGCAGCCACAAGTCTGGATATCAGGCCGCGGGCACCGACGTTTGTAACGGGGGCGCCGACTTCCTTGTATGCAACGTCAGTCATGACTGTTCTCCTGATGAAGCGTGATAGCCGATGCGCTGTGGGAGTAACGGGACCTGGCTGGATCCGTGCTCCCCGCTCAGCCCCCATATAGGTTGCTGTTGCAGTGCAGGGTAGCCGCCATGCTGCATTGCAGCATTGCACTTTCCGCATGGCATTCTGTCTTGAATTTTAAGGCACTGATAACGACTTCTCGATCTCAGAGGCAACTTCTGCCCGCATCCGCATCCGACAGCCATTTTGCAAGTGCACAACCGGCCGGAAATGGCATTGCCATCGATCCGGCCGGCGGCTACTAGTGCATCTCATGTTCCAGTCGTACGAGGACAGGCGTGATCCCGCCGCCGGCGCCGGGCGGGTTGCCCGCCTGCGACAGGAACTCGACCACCTCGGACTCGACGGCTTCGTCGTGCCGCGCGCCGACGAACATCAGGGCGAGTACGTGCCCGCCTGCGCCGAACGCCTCGCCTGGCTCACCGGCTTCTCCGGCTCGGCGGGCGTGGCCATCGTGCTGGCAAGTCGCGCCGCGATCTTCGTCGACGGCCGTTACACCGAACAGGTCCGTGGCGAGGTCGATGTCACGGTGTTCGAGATCTGCCATCTGGTCGATCAACCGCCATCCAGGTGGATCGAACGCGTACTCGAACCCGGCATGCGTCTCGGCTACGATCCCTGGCTGCATACCATCGAGCAGACCGAACGGCTGCAACGCGCCTGCTGCCGCGCCGGTGCCGAACTCACGCCGTTGAGAGACAACCCGATCGACCGGCTGTGGCAGGATCGCCCGCCGCCTCCGACGGGTAGGGTACGCATTCACGAGATCCAGCACGCGGGTGAACCCGCCGAGCGCAAGCTGGCACGCCTCGGTGAAGACATCCGCCGCGCGGGCGCCGACGCGGTGGTGCTGACGCTGCCCGATTCCATCGCCTGGGCTTTCAACATCCGGGGCAGCGACATCCCGCACATTCCCGTGGTGCTGGCCTTTGCGGTGGTCAGGGCCGACGCTGGTGCAGAGCTTTTCGTGGCACCCGAAAAGCTCGACGACGAGGTGCGGGATCGGCTCCGGCCATTGGCCGAGTTGCGGCCGCCCGAAGATTTCGAATCCGCTCTCGAGGCGCTTGGCGAGGCCGGCGCGCGCGTCCTCGTTGACGCCGCGTGGACCCCACGCCGGGTTGCCGACGTGCTCGAAGGGACCGGGGCGACCCTCGTACGGGGAAGCGACCCGTGCCAGCTTCCGAAGGCGCGCAAGAACTCCACGGAAATTGCCGGTGCCCGCAACGCCCATCTGCGTGACGGGGCAGCAGTGACCCGGTTCCTCGCCTGGCTCGATCGCCAGCCGGTGGAGTCATTGGACGAGATCGCCGCAGCCAGGGCACTGGAGGAATTCCGTGTCGCCACCGGCAAGCTGATGGATATCAGCTTTCCGAGCATTTCGGCATTCGGCCCCAACGGCGCCCTGCCGCATTATCGCGTCACCGAAACCTCCAACCGCCGATTCGCTTCCGGTTCGCTCTACCTGATCGATTCAGGCGGTCAGTATCTCGACGGCACCACGGATATCACCCGTACCGTCGCGATCGGCACGCCCAGCGAGGAAATGCGCGACCGGTTCACCCGGGTCCTCAAGGGCAATATCGCGATCTCGCGCGTCCGGTTTCCGAACGGCACCACCGGCGCCCAGCTCGACACCCTGGCACGCATCGCCTTGTGGGAAGCTGGGCTCGATTTCGACCACGGCACCGGCCACGGCGTCGGCAGCTACCTTTCGGTGCATGAGGGTCCACAGCGGCTGTCGAGACTGGGAACGACGCCGCTCGAGCCCGGCATGATCCTCTCCAACGAGCCCGGTTACTACAAGGCTGGTGCATACGGCATCCGCATCGAGAACCTGGTCCTTGTCCGCGCCGACGAGCGCCGCGCGGGTGAGGAACGCGACATGCTGCGTTTCGAGGTGCTGACGCTGGCGCCGATCGACAGCCGGCTGGTCGCGCCCGAACTGCTCACGGACGATGAGCGCGCATGGCTAGACGACTATCACGAGCGCGTGCGCCGCGAACTCTCACCACTGCTCAGCTCCGCCGAGTCGGAGTGGCTTGCGCAGGCGACCCGCCCGCTGTCGCCTTAGCGGCGTGAGGATCGTCGGCACAGGCATCCTGTTCGATCTCCACCGTTGCGTGCCCCAGGCCGAACTGGTCGGCGAGCCTCGCCTTGATCTGCCGCGTCACCTCTCCTGGCATCGCGTCCACCGATACCCTGGCGTGCAGCGTCACCAGTGGGCGTTCCTGGGTGAGCGACCAGACGTGAATGTGGTGGACGTCCTCTACTCCGGCGATCTCACGTTCGAGATCGGCCTTGATCTCTGATACGTCGATGTCGGGCGGTGTGCCTTCCAGCAGGATGTGCCCGGACTGGACGGTGATCCGCCACGCGGCGCGGGCGAGCAGCATGGCTACCAGCAGCGACAGGAGCGGATCGACCGGGGTCCAGCCGGTGGCGAGGATGACCAGGGATGCGACGAGTGCAGCGATCGACCCCAGCAGGTCGCCGGCCACGTGCAGGAGCGCGCCGCGGATGTTGAGGTTCTCGCGATCGGCACCGTGCAGCAGCCAGAACGCTGCCACGTTTACCGCCAACCCCGCGACGGCGACCCCGAACATGACGTCGCCCAGCACCTCCACCGGTGACATCAACCGGGAAATGGCCTCGAAGACGATCCAGCCGATGATGAAGAACAGGCTGATGCCGTTGGCAAACGCGACGAGGATCTGCAGCCGACCGAAGCCGTAGGTTCGGCTCGCATCGGCAGGGCGGCGGGCGAACCGGAAGGCCAGCCAGGCGAGCGTGAGCGATGCCGTGTCGGTCAGCATGTGGGCAGCGTCGGCTATCAGGGCGAGGGAGCCGGACAGGACACCGCCGATCGCTTCGGCGATCATGAAGCCGCCGGTGAGCAGGGCCGCCTGGAGGGTGCGGGTCTCGTTCCTGTGGTGCGAATGGACCATGACCAATGGCTATCCGAGGCCTGCCCGCAGGAGTACCACGGCGCCGACGCCCACGGCGACGGTGGCAATGAGCGGCAGCCGGGTGGCCGCGATCGCGGCGACGCAGCCGGCGATGAACTCCGCCGGTCCGGCGAGAAACAGCGATGGTGCGATCACGCTCATGAGGATCGAGATCGGGACCGCTTCCAGCGCCGCCCTGGCGCGGGTGCCACGCGGCAGCATTGCCGCCGCCCAGAAGCCGGAAACACGGGTCAGGTAGGTGGCGACCGCCATGGCTGCGATGGCCGCAAGTGTCGCCGTCGAGATGCTTATGGTTCGCCCTCCGTCGCCTGACCACCGTTACCGTTCGCCAACAGCGCTGCTGCGGCGACGCCGGCAATGGCGCCGGCAAGAATGAACCAGGGGCCGTCAGCGACGACGTTTGCCGCGACGGCCGCGGCGGCGCTTGCGGCGACTACCCACGTCGTATCGGAGCCGCGCCAGAGCCCCGCGATGAGCCCGATGAAGATGGCAGTGAAGGCGAAGTCGAACCCGTAGCGGGCGGGATCGTCTATCGCGGCACCCGCCACCGCCCCCACGCCGGTCCACAGGATCCAGTTCAGGTAAAGCGTGACGCCGAGCCCGGCATAATAGGCGACGGTGAGGCCGCCCTGTCTCGCCTTCAGTTCGGCCATGGCCCAGGTTTCGTCTGCCATCAGGAAGGCGGCCACGCCCCGTCCGCCCGTGGTGGTGGTCGGCAGCCGTCCGGCAAAGGAAGCGCCCATCAGGACATGGCGGAAGTTCACCAGCAGCGTCGTCAGGCCGATGACCACCCACGACACCGGTTCCGTCCACAGGTCGAGCGCCACGAACTGGGCGCTGCCGGCAAAGACCAGGGCGCTCATCAATATCGCCTCGAGCGGCGACAGACCCTTCGCCGTTGCCAGTGCACCGACCAGAAGCCCGAACGGCGCCGCCGCGAGGATGGCCGGCAACATCGCACGGGCTCCGGCAAGGAATCCGTCGCTATCGAAGGCGGTACGATTCACGCCGATGCCCGGGGTCTCGCACGGTCACGATTCGCCGATGAGCTGCAGCCACTCGTCCTCGGACAATACCGTGACCTTCAGCTCCTCCGCCGCCTTCAGCTTGGACCCCGCGCCGGGGCCCGCGACGACATAATCCGTTCTGGCCGAGACCGACCCGGCCACCCGGGCTCCAAGAGCCTCCGCTCGGGACTTCGCCTCGCTTCGCGTCATACGCTCGAGCGTGCCGGTGAACACCACCGTCTTGCCGGCGATCGGACTTGTCGGCGCGGCGCGTTCCAGCGATTGCGGTTGAACTTCCCGCAACAGTGCCGCGATCACCTCCCGGTTGTGCTCTTCGGCAAAGAACGTGACGATCGCATTGGCGACCACCTCGCCGATACCGTTGATGTTGGTAAGTTCCCGGTAGGCATCGGAGGCCGTATCGACGGCGGCATCCATGGCCGCAAGAAAGGCATCGATCGAGCCGTAGTAGCGGGCAAGAAGGCGCGCCGTCGTTTCTCCGACATGGCGGATGCCGAGGGCGTAGATGAACCGGTCGAGCGGGATCCTGCGGCGGGCGTCGATCGCATCCAGGAGCTTGCGCACCGAGATCTCGCCCCAGCCCTCTCGCTCGGTGAGGCTGATCTCCCCGGCCTCCTCCCTTGCCCGGAGCGTGAAGATGTCGGGCGGCCTCGTGACGATCCCGTCGAGATAGAAGGCACGCACCTGCTTTTCGCCCAGCCCTTCGATATCGAAGGCACCGCGCGAGACGAAATGCTCCAGCCGCTCCATCGCCTGGGCGGGACAGATCAGCCCGCCGGTACAGCGGCGAACCGCATCCGCCCGTCCCGTCTTGGGGTTGATCTCACGGACCGCCTTGCTGCCGCAGGCGGGGCACACGGTCGGCATCTCGAAGGGCCTGGCGTTCTTCGGTCTCTTCTCGAGAACCGGACCCAGAACCTGCGGGATCACGTCCCCGGCGCGCTGGACGATCACGGTATCCCCGATACGGATGTCCTTGCGGGCGATCTCGTCCTCGTTGTGAAGGGTTGCGTTGGAGACCACGACACCGCCCACGGTGACCGGCTTCAGTTTCGCCGCCGGTGTCAGCGCCCCGGTCCGGCCGACGTTGATGATGATGTCCTCGAGCACCGTGGTCGCCCGTTCGGGTGGAAACTTGTGGGCCGTCGCCCACCGTGGGCTGCGCGAAACGAAGCCCAGGCGACGCTGCCAGTCTAGCCGGTCCACCTTGTAGACCACGCCGTCGATATCGAAGCCGAGATTGGCGCGGTCCTGCTCGATCCGGCGATAGAGGGCGAGCATCTCATCGACGCTGCGGCAGCGCTCGAAGGGAGAATTGATGCGAAACCCCCAGTCAGCGAACCGTTGCACCGCGTCGTACTGGGTTTCGAACACGTCTTCCGAGATTGCACCCCAGGCGTAGGCGATGAACTTGAGCGGCCGGCTTGCGGTGATCGACGGATCGAGCTGGCGCAGTGAACCGGCAGCCGCGTTGCGCGGGTTTGCAAACACCTGCTGGCCCGCCTCTGCCTGGCGTGCATTCATCGCCGCGAAATCCTCGTGCGTCATGAAGACTTCGCCGCGGACCTCGATCATCGACGGCCAGCCGGTGCCGCGGAAACGCTGCGGGATATCGGCGATCGTTCGCAGGTTGGCGGTCACGTTCTCGCCGATCTGACCGTCGCCGCGCGTGGCGCCCACCTTCAGGACCCCGTCCTCATAGAGCAGCGAAGCCGAAAGCCCGTCGATCTTCGGTTCGCCCGTGACGACCACCTCGTCATCGGGCCGCAGCCCGAGAAACCGCCGGATCCGGTCTACGAACTCCCGCACATCGTCGTCTTCGAACACGTTCGACAACGACAGCATGGGTACGGCGTGCCGGACCTTCTCGAACTTCTGCGAGGGCGGGGCGCCGACACGCCGGGTGGGCGCGTTCTCCGGCGCGAGGTCAGGAAAGCGGCGTTCGATCTCCTCGTAGCGGCGGCGCAGCGCATCGTACTCGGCGTCGCTGATCTCCGGCCGGTCCTCCTGGTAGTACAGCATGTCGTGGTGTGCGATTTCGTCGGCCAGCCGCTTCAGTTCGAGCGCCGCCTGCTCGCGCGTGATCTCGTCCGGTGCCGCGCGGGCATAGTCGAGCTTTTCGTTCACGGAAGGCTCCCGATCAGCCGGTCTGCCGCGGCACGGGCCTCTTCGGTGATCTCCTGGCCGGACAGCATCCGGGCAATTTCCTCGCGGCGGCTGTGAGCGTCGAGCCGCTCGACACGGGTCGTCATGCGCTCCTCTTCACGAAGGTGCGCCTTGGTGATGAGAATGTGGCCACTGGCGCGCGCGGCAACCTGCGGCGAATGGGTGACGGCGAGCACCTGGAGCGTTTCTGACAGCCGTCCGAGCCTGACGCCGATCGCTTCTGCGACGGCACCCCCCACCGCCGAATCGATTTCGTCGAATATCAGTGTCGGTGCGCTGCCCCGTGCGGCGAGGACGACCTTGAGGGCGAGGATGGATCGCGTCAGTTCGCCCCCCGAGGCAACCTTGATCAGGGGGGCAGGCGGCGTACCCGGGTTGGCCGCAAACAGGAACTCCACCCGGTCGAGTCCGTGCGGACCCGCCTCGTCCGGCTCGACGGCGGACACGTCGACCACGAAGCGGGCGCGCTCGAGCCTGAGCGGCGGCAACTCGTCCATTACTGCCGAGGCTAGCCTTGCGGCCGCCTCCCGCCGCGCCGCCGAAAGTGCGCCGGCGCGCTCGAGGTACGCCGTCCGGGCCGTGGCGCACTCCTTCTCGAGGATTGCGAGCCGTTCGGCGCCCTCCTCTATCAGCCTCAGTTCGGCTGCCATCCGCTCGGCCAGCGCCGGCAGTTCGGACACTGCGACACCATGCTTGCGTGCCGCCGCCCGCAGCGCGAACAGGCGCTCCTCCACCCGTTCCAGGTCGAGCGGATCGAATTCGATCGCGCGGAGCGCGGTTTCCGCCTGCGCCCGTGCCTCCGCGTACTCGCTCAGCAGCCGATCGAGGGCGGCGCAAACCGCGCCGACAACATCCGGCGGAGCGTCCTGCGCGCGTTCCAGCCGCCGCAGCGCGGCGCTCAGGCGGGCCTCGGTCGTGCCGTCGCCGGCGAGTGCGTTGGCCACCTCCTGGAGCTCACCGGCAAATTTCTCGGCCTGCATCATCGCCTGCCGGCGCTGCGCGAGGGTCTCTTCCTCGTCGGGCTGCGGCGCCAGCGCGGAGAGCTCCTCGACGGCGTGCGCCAGGAACGCCCGCTCGCGACCGGCCTGCTCCACCGCGGCCCTGGCATCCGCCAGTGCGGCTTCGGCCTTCCTGTAGGTCCGCCAGCTCTCGGCCACTGCCTGAGCGTCGCCTTCAAGACCCGCGAAGGCGTCGAGCAGCCGGCGGTGGGCGTCGCGATCCAGCAGGGCACGCTCGTCGTGCTGACCGTGCAATTCGACCAGTCGGCTGCCGACCTCGCGCAACATCGCAACGCTGGCGGGCTGATCGTTGATGAAGGCGCGCGTCCGGCCGTCGGTGTGCTGCCCCCGGCGCAGCACCAGTTCGCCCGCCGCATCGATTCCCTGTTCTGCCAGGAGTGCGAACACCGGGTGGTTGCCGGAAAGGTCGAAACTTGCTGTCACCGAGCCCTGCTCGGCGCCGACCCGAACCAGGGCACTGTCGCCGCGGGCACCGAGGGCGAGCCCGAGCGCATCGAGCAGTATCGACTTGCCGGCTCCCGTCTCGCCGGTCAGCACGGTAAGACCGGGGCCGAGCTCGACGTCCAGGCGGTCGATGAGAACGATATCGCGAATTGACAGGGTGGCCAGCATTGCCGGCCTATATATCAGAATGGGAGGATCGTGTTGAACGCCTTGCTGATCCACGACTCCTTGTCTTCGCGCGGTTCCAGGCCGTCGCTCTTGATGAGCTTGTAGGCATCCTCGTACCACTCGCTGGAGGGGAAGTTGTGGCCCAGTACGGCGGCCGCAGTCTGTGCCTCGCTCTTGATGCCCAGCGCCATGTAGGCTTCGGTGAGCCGCTGCAGCGCCTCGGGCGTATGCGAGGTCTGCTGGTAGTCTGTCACGACCTTCTTGAAGCGGTTGATCGCGGCGACGTAGGCGTGCCGGTTCAGGTAGTAGCGCCCAATCTCCATTTCCTTGCCGGCGAGGTGGTCGCGTGCAAGGAGCGCCTTCGCCTCGGCATCCTTGGCATACAGCGTGCCCGGGAAGCGCCGGACGACTTCCTCGAGCGCCGCGAGCGCCCTTTCCGTCATTTCCTGGTCGCGGCCCACATCGGTGATCTGCTCGTAGTAGCTGAGCCCGATCAGGTAGTAGGCGTAGGCGGCGTGCTCGTTGCCGGGATGCAGCGCGATGAACCGCTGCGCGGCACCGATCGCCTCGGGGTAGGCATTCCGCGCGTAGTTGGAGTAGGCGGTCATGAGAATGGCGCGTCTCGCCCACGACGAATACGGGTGCTGTCGCTCGACTTCCTCGAACTTCGCCGCGGCCTTCTTGAAGTCGCGGTTGTTCATCAGAGTGAGCGCTTCGTTGTAGAGCTTGCCCACCTCCTCGTCGGTATTGGCGGCTACGGTTGCCTCTCCGGGCGGCTGGCGGGGATCGCTCGAGAACATCGACGACAGCGACGAGCAACCCGCGACCAGCAGTACGCCGGCGATGGCGAGCCCCGGCAATACGCACCTTGTCAACTTCATCCCGCTCGTCCTGCCCCTCAGACCCGGGGCGAACCCCTTGATGTCACGTGGTTCCCTTTGGCGCCCGTTCGTTTCCGGCCCGCACGCGAGCGCGTGCACAATCGGCCGAGATGATGGCGCAGATTGGGCAGGGGAGCAGCGCCGGTCCCCGGCGGCGCCAAGCCTGCCCGCCCGCCATTACCCGATAACAGGATCGGGCGCGAGAGTAAAACCCGGCGGACCGCGGTCCACCGGGTTCTGGTATCGGGTTGATGATGCGATGCAGGCCCGTCAGTTCGCCTGCCGCCGCAGGAAGGCCGGGATTTCGAGCTGCTCGTCGTCGATGTCGGGATCGATGCGGCTCTCGATCGGATGCACGTTGGATGGCCTCTCGCCATGTCGCGGCTCGGCGGCCTCTGCCCGGTGCGGATGCTGTGGCGGCTGCCTGTACTGCGGCTGCGGGCTCTCTGCGGCGCGCAGCGAGGGCTCTGCCGCCTCGGCCGGAACCTCCGGTTGCTGGCGTACGCCCAACCCCATGTTGGCCAGGCGCTCGAGAAAGCCGCGCTTCTGCCGCTGCTGGGCGTGGACATCCAGATGCGCGATATTGTCCCGGCGCGCAGCGATTTCGCGCTGTGCGATCGGCGGGAAATCCTCCACCGACGGCATCCGGGGCCGGCCAGTGACACGTCCGTACATCTCCGCGTGGGACGATGCATACGCTTGGGGATGACCATGAGCGGCCGTGTCGTCGCGGAAGTCGTCGTAATCGCCGGGCCGGCCGCGATTGTCGCGCTCGTCGGCGTCGGCCGGATCGCCCCGGTGATCGGCCTCGTCCATGGACTGATGATGATCGTTCGCATCGAACCGGGCCGGTTCGCGCAGGTCCTCGCCGTCATCGAAGGTTTCGCGCGTCGCGGGCTTCTGGACGTCGAAACCATGGAAGCCGCGGGTAAGGGCGCGCGGTTCGGCCTGATCGTGCGCCTCGTAGGCCCCCGCCGATTCCGATGCCACGTCCTGGATGCCGGTCGCGACCACCGAAACCCGGATGATGCCCTCGAGCTGATCGTCGAAGGTCGCGCCGAGGATGATGTTGGCGTCCGGATCGACCTCCTCGCGGATCCGCGTGGCCGCCTCGTCAACCTCATAGAGGGTAAGGTCGGGTCCGCCGGTGATGTTGATGAGCAGCCCGCGGGCACCACGCATGCTGACCTCATCGAGCAGCGGATTGGAAATCGCCGCCTCGGCCGACTCGACCGCACGTTTCTCGCCGGACGCCTCGCCCGTCCCCATCATCGCCTTGCCCATTTCGCTCATCACTGCCCGGACGTCGGCGAAGTCAAGGTTGATCAGGCCTTCCTTGACCATCAGGTCGGTAATGCCGGCGACACCGGAGTACAGGACCTGGTCGGCCATGGCGAACGCATCGGCAAAGGTGGTCTTCTCGTTGGCGACCCGGAACAGGTTCTGGTTCGGGATGATGATCAGCGTATCGACATGATCGGTCAGCTGCTCGATGCCGCGTTCCGCCGTCGCCATCCGCCGCTGTCCCTCGAAATGGAACGGCTTGGTGACGACGCCGACGGTGAGGATGCCCTGCTCGCGCGAGGCCCGTGCGATGACGGGCGCGGCGCCGGTCCCGGTTCCGCCGCCCATGCCGGCGGTGATGAACACCATGTGCGAGCCGGAAAGATGATCGATGATCTCCGGCAGCGCCTCCTCAGCCGCAGCCGCCCCGATCTGCGGTTGGGAGCCTGCGCCGAGCCCCTCGGTAAGCGCGACGCCCATCTGTATGCGCCGTTCGGCAGCGCTCTGCGCAAGCGCCTGGGCATCGGTGTTGGCGACCACGAACTCCACGCCTTCCAGCCTGGATTGGATCATGTTGTTGACGGCATTGCCGCCGGCACCGCCGACGCCGAAAACCGTGATACGCGGCTTGAGCTCTGTCACGTGCGGAATCTTCAGATTGATCGTCATGGGCGTGGCTCGACTGACTGGGAGAGTAAACGCTCGTTTAAAATTGTTACCAAGGTGATAACAAATCGTTAACGGAAGCCTCACCCGTCGATCGGATGTGGCACACGCGTTCAGCCACGGTTAACGCTGATCCCGGTTTGTAGCGCGACAGGCAAAACGGGAATCCCGGTGACAGGGAAGCCCGGATTCAGTTGCCTGGCAAAACCAAATTTCGAAACGGGGCGGTCATGTGCCCGGGCGATCCTCGCCGTCAGACTGGGGCACGGGTGCCCCCGGATATTTTTTCCTCAAATGCAGGCAGTCCTTACCCAAAACAGATTGTATGGCACACGTGAATCCGACTTCTGAGCGGTTAATCTAGTCCCGGAAAGTATCGACGGGGGCCGGGTTACCGACCCGGCTACGGGGCCTTCAGTTAGCGCCCGAGACCCCGCACGACGCGATCGATGGACAACGTCACCCCGCCTGCCGTGTAACGGCAGGAGCACGGTGCGCCGATCGAGCACTCATGCCCAACGGAAACGACCGTGGCGGTAAACGCCATGTATCGCCGATCCCTCAACCGGAGACAGGAGCGGGATCGTGACCGCGTCGCACGAGGCGCGGCTCGATCGAGCCGAGGAGGACATTCAGGCGCCGTGGCGTGTCCGCGGCGGTAACGGGCTTCAACCCCAGCAGAAAGGACAAGGCAATGCGAAGCGCAGCAATCGCAGTCGCGCTGGCGGCTGCGCTCATGATGTTCGTGGCGGTGCGATCTACCGCGGCCGAGACGTCCGAGACAGGACAGGAGCTCATTGTCGGCGAGACGACGTTCTACCGCGGCGTGTTCTGCCGGCACCTGGGGCCGGCGGACTTCCTGCTTACCATCCTCGAAATGAAGGGCGAGGACGCTACCTTGATTCAGTTAAGCACGCAGGCGGGATGCTCCGTGGCAGGCGCCCGCATGACCGTAATCCGGAATGTCCGGTCGATCAGGGCGGCCGATACGGGGCAGCAATGGGCCATCGGCGAGGTGCGGGTCGGACTGATGCAGGCCTTCATTCTCACGCGGTTGCCGATCCTCGCAGGCAAGGACGCATAGGGCAGACACTGCGGGCACCCTCGATCCATGCTGACGCTCTGCCTACACACGAAGGAGCGTGACACGACGCACCCATGACGCGAAGCGGCGCCGGCGTCCTCCGCGTCAACCACGTTCGATCTCCGGCGACCGCACCAACATGCTGCCGCCGGCGGTGTTGGCGGCCGGTAGCCGGCGGGTGCCGCCGCCGGCAGGTGGTTCCGATAGGTTCTGGTTGTAGCGGGGGCTATTCCCGCGTGGCCTTGATGACGCGCGCGCGCTGATCCTGGATGATGTCGCGATATTGCTGGTACTGCTCGCGCGTCAGTATGCGCTTCATCTGATCAGCCTCGCGCCGCTGCATCGCCTGCAGCTCGTCCCCGGCTTTCATCAGCTTGTCGAAATTCGGCCGGGCTGCGGGATCGATGTCGTACCGGGCGAAGATCTCGCGCATCTGGCGCCGGGTTTCCTGGGTGACGCGAACGACGTCGGCATGCTGTTCGGGTGTCAATCCTGTCAGCCTCTCCGCTACCCGGGCGTTGTAGTAGTCGTCGTCGGCGTGGGCCGCGCCCCATGCCCCGAAGCCAACGACGACAGCTAGGCAGACGGCCGCGAATGACCGCCTGACGGCGTGGATCGGCATTTGGTCCCCTCGTGAATCTCGATACCAACACTGCCGGCCCCGCATGACCGGCGCCGGCGACTCTTGCACGTGCAGCGGCGGTTGGGCAACTCGCAGATCGTCGATGAACCACCTCTGTGCGCCCAATACCCGGCGCCGGGCTCATCGGCGTGCCCGTCGTCGACCGACCGGAACGGTTTGTTGATGGTTTTGAGTCACACTGTGCCCTTCGTGCAGATGCGGTGATCGACCATGCTGATTGCGGCGGCCATACCGGCCTACCTTGTGCTTCAGGTAGCGGCCTTGGCGACACTGAGCGGAAACTGGCGACGAGCGGCGTGGGTGCCCGTGTTCGCGATGGTGCCGCTCGTCGGCTACACCATCCTTGCACTGATCGCGCAATCGAACCTGTGGCCGCTGCTCCTGATCCTGCTGACGCCCTTCGCCCTCCTCTACCTCGTCATCCTGTTCGCAGTGCGGATCATCGTCCACGTCGTCACCTGAGCCGGCGCGGCGGCTCGCTGCGCCGTGAGGCAGCGTCCGTCGACACACCTTCGCTCCCGCGCAGTCACAGCGGAATGTTGTCGTGCTTCTTCCAGGGATTGGTGGCTTGCTTCGTGCGCAGCATGGCGAGGGCGCGCACGATGCGGCGGCGCGTCGAATGCGGCATGATCACCTCGTCGATATAGCCGCGTTCGGCGGCGACGAAGGGATTGGCGAAACGCGACTCGTACTCGCGGATGCGCTCGGCGATTTTCTCCTTGTCGCCGAGTTCCGACCGATAGAGGATTTCCGCCGCCCCCTTCGGTCCCATGACCGCGATTTCGGCGGTCGGCCAGGCATAGTTGACGTCGCCGCGGATGTGCTTCGACGACATCACGTCGTAGGCGCCACCGTAAGCCTTGCGGGTGATCACGGTCACCTTCGGTACCGTCGCCTCGGAATAGGCGAAGAGGAGCTTCGCGCCATGCTTGATCAGGCCGCCGTATTCCTGCGCCGTCCCGGGCAGGAATCCGGGCACATCGACGAACGTGACCAGCGGGATGTTGAAGCAGTCGCAGAAGCGGACGAATCGCGCCGCCTTGCGGGAGGCATCCGAATCGAGCACGCCGGCGAGCACCATCGGCTGGTTGGCGACGAAGCCTACGGTGCGCCCCTCGATGCGCCCGAAGCCGACGACGATGTTCCTCGCAAAGGCTTCCTGGATCTCGAAGAAGTCGCCCTCGTCGGCGACCTTCAGTATCAGTTCCTTGATGTCGTAGGGCTGGTTGGGGTTGTCGGGCACCAGCGTGTCCAGCGAGTGGTCGACACGATCCGGATCGTCGAAGCTCGGGATGATGGGAACTTCGGCCGTGTTGGATGCGGGCAGGAAATCGAGCAGCCGCCGCATCTGGAGCAGTGCCTCGACGTCGTGATCGTAGGCGCGGTCGGCTATCGCCGACCGTGTGGTGTGCACCTGCGCTCCGCCCAGTTCTTCGGCCGTCACCGTCTCGTTGGTGACCGTCTTCACGACGTCGGGGCCGGTGACGAACATGTAGGAGGTGCCGCGAACCATGAAGATGAAGTCGGTCATGGCGGGCGAATAGACGTCGCCACCGGCACACGGGCCCATGATGACGGAAATCTGCGGAATGACCCCCGAGGCGAGCACGTTCCTCAGGAACACCTCACCGTAGCCGCCGAGGGCGGCCACGCCCTCCTGGATGCGTGCCCCGCCGGCGTCGAACAGGCCCACGATCGGTGCCCGGTTCCTGAGCGCCATGTCCTGGATCTTGATGATCTTGTTGGCATGCGTCTCGCTCAAGGAACCGCCGAAGACTGTAAAATCCTTGGCGAACACGTAGACGACACGGCCGTTTACGGTACCCCAGCCGGTTACCACGCCATCGCCGGGTATCCTCGTCTTCTCCATTCCGAAGTCGGTGCAGCGATGCTCGACGAACATGTCGAACTCCTCGAAGGAGCCCTCGTCGAGCAGGAGAGCTATGCGCTCGCGCGCGGTAAGCTTGCCGCGGGCGTGCTGAGCATCGATCCGCTTCTGTCCCCCGCCGAGCCGCGCAACCTTGCGCCGTTCGTCGAGTTCATGGAGCACGTTCTTCGCCAAGGCCCCTCCTCCGCAACGACCGCAACCGACCCCGAACCGTGCTCTGTTTACACTGTCGCACGGAATGGACAAAGCGACGATCGCCGCGCCCGGCAGCAGCGACAGACAGCGTCCGTGCCATGGAAGCATCCGAGACGACGGCCCATGGTGATCGGAACAGGCGTCAAGGAGCCGGCGAGCCACGCAACCGCGGCTTGCCGGACACCGTCCACACAGCGAAGGACTGGCCGGGCTTCTGGAGGATCCGGGACATGACCGAGTATCTCATTGCGGCCCTTCTGTGGTTGTCCATCGTTGGCAGCGGGCTGATCGCCGGCATCTATTTCGCGTTCTCGACTTTCGTCATGACGGCACTCGGCCGTCTCGAACAGTCGGCGGGAATGGCGGTAATGAACGCCGTCAATACGGTCATCCTGCGCTCGCCGTTCGTCCCGATATTCTTCGGTACGACACTGACCTCGGCAGTGCTGTCTGTCCTTGGGCTGATCTTCTGGGGCGAGCCCGGCACGATGGCGATGCTTGCCGGCGGCATCATCTACGTGCTGGGCATGTTCGTCGTCACGGTGGCACGAAACGTGCCGCTCAACGACGCTTTGGCCGCCCTCGGGCCAGGCAGCGAAGAGGCGGCGGTTGTTTGGGTACGCTACCTTCGCGAATGGACGGCCTGGAACCACGTCCGGACGATCGCGTCGTCCCTCGCGATGATACTCTTCGTCATCGCCCTTGCTGCCCGTTGAACACGATCGCGGCCGGCGTGGCAAAGGCAACCGTGGCCAACCCGCAGCTGCGCTCGGCCGACGCCGCCACGCAGCCGCTCGGATCAGTCCCGTTCCGCACTGCCCAGGACGAGAAACCGCGCTGCGTCATCCAGTTCCGTGCGCCGGACTGCACGGCGCTGATAGTCGATCGGATCGGTACCCCATTGCTCGCGGTTCCAATCCTCGTCGACGAGAGCGGCTTGCCAGATCTCGTCCGCACCGAGATGGCGCAGCGCAAGCGCGAGGCCGAGCAGCGCCGAGCCGGTGAGCGTCGTTATGTTGTGAAGGCTGGTCAGTGTGAAAGGATCGAGGGGTGCAATCGCGCCCCGCACAGCGCGCAAGGCGAGTTCGGGCTGCGTCACGTGCATCACGCCGGTCGTGACCACGAAGCGGGCGCCAATCTCGCGCGCGGCCCAGGCAAGCACCGGGTCCCACAGCCGTTCCTGTCGGCGCACCAGCTCGGCCGGACCCTCGGCCCGGTAGAGAAGAAGATCGCTCGCCGCATAGGACACGATCTCCTCCATGATATCCGCCGGCCGTGGCGCCACCCGGTCGATGGCGGTGTTGGCCAGCCGCGTCATCGGCATCGAGCCCGGTTCGATGCGTTCTCCCTGCCGGCGCCATTCCTCGGCGATCGCCTCGGCGAGCGCAGCCACGGGCACCACCAGCGGCTTGCCCAGCGGCGTCCGTACCATCCGGCCGTCGAGCCGGAGTGAATGGCCCTCGGCGACGACCACCAGGGTCACCTCCGTGTAGAAGCGTCGTAAGGGCGTCGGACCGGCGCCTGGTGCCGGAGCCGGTTTCACCCGCTGTCGTTCGCCGTTGTCGCCGGTCAAGGTGCTTGCGCTCTCCTGCTGTCGGACGCCGACAGTGCCTCGATCGCGTCATGCAGCTCATCGAAGCGGTTCAGGACGTACCGGGCTCCCGCAGCGTGCAGGTCACCCGGCGGATGGTAGCCCCATGCGACCCCGATCGGAGCCGCTTCGGCTGCTGCGGCCATCTCGATGTCGAACACCGTGTCGCCGATGACCAGCGTATCCTGCGCCGCGATGCCGGTGGCGGCCATTGCCTGCAACACCATGCCCGGATGCGGCTTGGACGGTGCGTCATCGGCCGTCTGCCTGACATGAAAATAGGATGCCAGCCCGGTTGCGTCGAGCACGCGTTCGAGGCCCCGTCGTGACTTGCCGGTCACGATGCCAAGGACGACGTCATCGCGGCTTGCCAGCGCCGTCACGGCTTCCAGCGCGCCCTCGAACAGCGGTTGCGCTCCTTGGGGACTGGCACATGCCTGCTGAAACGCCGTGCGATAGCAGGCGACCAGCCGCTCGATGGCGGCAGGTTCGACGCTTGCCGCGAGTCTGCCCATGGCTTCTGTCAGCGACAGGCCGACGATCGAGAGCACTGCTTCGCGCGGCGGCGGTTCCAGTCCACATGCGCCAAACGCATCGGCCATGGCCGCACAGATAACATGCTGGCTGTCCACCAGCGTGCCATCGCAATCGAACAGCACCAGCCTCGGGCGGCGCATCGTCATCATCTGGTCTCCTCTGCCTCACGTTCGTCAAGACCAAGAAGATCCCATGTCCGCTTCATGTGCTCCGGCAGGGGTGCCTCGATACGGATCAACCGGCCATCCTTCGGGTGTGGAAACTCCAGCCGTCGGGCATGCAGGTGGAGGGTCCTGGCGATTCCATCACCGCCCACTTCCGTCCTGCCGCCGTACTTGCCGTCGCCAACGACAGGATGGCCGATTGCTGCAAGGTGAACGCGGATCTGATGTGTCCGGCCGGTTTCCGGTTCGACCTCCAGCCATGCGAAGCGCTTGCCCGCCCGCGACACGGTGCGGTAGCGGGTCACCGCGTGCTGCGCGCCCTCCTCGTCACGTTCGGCGACGACGATCCGCTGATCGCCCGCATGGCCCGCCTTGCGAAGGCTCGCGTCTATCGTACCTTCAGCCGGCTTCGGCACACCCACCACGAGGGCCCAGTACACCTTGGTGAGCCGGCGCGAACGGAACAACCGGGCCAACACCGCCGCGGCAGCCCTTGTCCGGGCGAGTACCAGCACGCCGCTGGTATCGCGGTCGAGACGGTGCACGAGCCTTGGCCGCTCGCCGCCCGGTACGGCCAGCGCATCGACCAAGGCGTCGACGTGGCGGGTGGTTCCGGTACCCCCCTGGACTGCGAGGCCGGGCGGTTTGGCAAGGGCGACCAGCCACTCATCGCTGTAGATGACCAGGCTGCGGATGTATTCGGCATCCGCATCCGTCAGCAACGGCCGCTGCGATCGCATTTCCGCAGCGGAAGTACGGGCGCCAACGGGAGGTATCCGGACCGCCTGTCCTGCCTTGACGCGGGTGTTTGCCTTGGCCCGCGCGCCGTCGAGCCGAACCTGTCCGGTTCGCAGGAGCTTCTGGAGCCGCCCGTGGCCGATGTCGGGATAATGGACGGAAAACCAGCGATCGAGGCGCATGCCTTCCTCGTCCGGCTTCACGTGCCTGGTTTCGACCCCGTTCATTGCACTGCCAGCCGCGTGAGCCAGAGCCCCGCGAACAACGCGAGGATCGAAAGCGTCACCGAGCCGGTCAGGTATCCCGCTGCGGCAACGTTCGCCTTGCGCTCCAGAAGGACGGCAACGTCGAGGGAGAATGCCGAGAACGTCGTGAAGCCGCCCAGGACGCCGACAGCCAAAAAGGCACGCACGGCCGGGAACGCGTCTGCCCGTGCAGGGAGCAGCCCGATCAGGACGCCCATGGCGAACGACCCGGCCACATTCACACTCAGCGTGCCCCAGGGGAACGCTGGGCCGAACAGCTTTACCGCCTGCAGGCCGACGAGATGTCGCCCGACCGCGCCGATCGCTCCGCCAAGGGCCACCCAGAAGACTGTCTGCATGCGCGAGTGATGCCGGAATCTCGACAGCCGCGCAACTGGTGCTCACCATGGATGTACCGCATGTGCGGCCGCGGTCATTGCGGAAACCTGAACACCGGCGCCAGCAAAAGGGCAGCCGCCGAAACGAGCGCCACCGACAGCATGTTCATGAGCGCGCCGGCACGGATCATTTCGGCCACCGTGACGTGCCCGCTGGCAAAGACCAGCGCATTGGGCGGCGTTGCCACCGGCAGCATGAAGGCGCAACTGGCGGCCATGGCAACGGCTGCGGCGACGACAATGATGTCCATGTCGGCGCCGGCGGCAATGGTCGAGACCACGGGCAACAGCGCGGCGACCGTGGCCGTATTGCTCGCCAGTTCGGTGAGCAAAACCACCGTCGTCGTGACCAGCAGGAGAAACACCAGTGGCGAGAGCCCTCCCAGACCGGCAAGCATCTCGCCGATCCAGCTGGCGAGGCCACTCGAATCCATCGCGGACGCAAGCGAGAGGCCGCCGCCGAAGAGGATCAGCACCTGCCACGGGATCTCCTGGGCCTCGCGCCACGTCATGAGGAACCGGCGTTGTATTGAACTGCCGCTGGGAATGAGGAACAGAGCCGCGCCGCACGCGAGTGCAATTCCCGCATCGCTAAGTCCTTCCAGTCCAGGAAGGCTGTTCAGCACCGGCCGGGCAATCCAGCAACCTGCGGCGATAGCAAAGACCATCGCCACGCGCCGCTGGGGAGGGGTCAAGGGTTCACCCGGTTTCAGGCCTTCGGGCAGGTGACCGCCAGAGATGCCGCATGCCGTCTCGGCGGAAACCGGATATACCACCCGCGTCAGGACAAACCAGGCAGCAGGCAGGAAGATCGCGACCATCGGCATTGCCACCGCCATCCAGGCTGCGAACGACAGATCGATGCCGTGCCGGTCCCACAGGTATCCTGCCATCAGCGCATTGGGCGGTGTGCCGATGAGCGTGCCCATCCCGCCGATACTGGCGGCATAGGCAAGCCCCAGAAAGAGTGCGAGAGCGAACCGGCGCACATCCTCCACCGCATGGCCCCCCTCCTCCACAGAGGAAACGACGGATGAGGCAACCGGCAGCATCAGCACAACCGCGGCGGTGTTGCTGATCCACATTGACAGGAACCCGGTTGCGACCATGAAGCCGAGCACCAGCCGACCGGGTGCATCGCCGATGATTCGCACCACCTCGGTCGCCATCCGCTGATGCAGGTCCCAGCGACTGACACCGGCCGCCAGCAGGAAACCGCCCATGAACAGGAACACCAGGGGATTGGCATAGGGCGCTGCCGCCGCGGCAATATCTGAGACACCCGACAACGGCAGCACGATCAATGGCGCAAGGGCGGTAACACCGATCGGAACCGGTTCGGTCGACCACCATACCGCCATGGCGAGGGCCAGCCCCAGTGTCTGCCATCCCGCCTGCGGAAGCCCCTCTGGCGGCGGTAACAGCCACGTGGCGGCCATGATAAGGACCCCGGCAACCAGCCCGGCAAGGGCGGGGCGGCCCAGCAACGGCGCGTTCGTTTCGGTGTTCATCGCAGAAGGCCGCATGTTCCCGCATATCGACGCATCACTCGGGCGGACTCGCATCCGGCCGTACGTCATCAGTCATCCGGGTTGTTCCACGGTCAGCTCTCGTCCTTCCGGTTCGCTCTCCGTCCCGCCCAGTGCTCCAGCCTGCGCGCGACTTCCTCCTCGAAGCCGCGGGTGGTCGGTTGGTAGAGTGTCTGCCGCGGAATACCATCAGGAAAGTAGTTCTGGCCGGAGAAGCCCTCGGCCGTTGCATGGTCGTAGATGTAACCTGCGCCGTATCCCTCGTCCTTCATCAACCGCGTCGGCGCGTTGAGGATGTGCTTCGGCGGCAGGAGAGATCCGGTCTCGCGCGCCAGCGCCCGGGCTGTGCCGAGCGCCCGGTAGGCCGCATTCGATTTCGGCGCCGTCGCGAGGTAGAGCGTGGCCTGCGCAAGTGCGAGCTCGCCTTCGGGGCTGCCGAGAAAGTCGTAGGCTTCCTTGGCCGCATTGGCCTGCACGAGAGCCTGGGGATCGGCAAGCCCGATGTCCTCCACCGCCGCGCGGACGAGGCGGCGGGCAATGTACAGCGGGTGCTCGCCTGCCGCCAGCATGCGGGCAAGCCAGTACAGCGCTGCGTCCGCATCCGATCCCCGGATCGACTTGTGCAGTGCGGAGATCAGATTGTAGTGGCCGTCCTGCGACTTGTCGTAGAGGGGCACGCGCCGCTGAATCAGTTCGGCAAGGCCTTCGCGGTCGAGCGTTTCTTCACCCTGCCCGGTCGCTGCCAGCACCTCTTCGACCAGATTGAGCAGGTAGCGCCCGTCGCCGTCGGCCATCGCAATCAGGCTTTCGCGCGCTTCGTCGGCAAGCGGCAGCTGCCGGCGTTCGTACTCTTCGGCGCGCTTCACCAGCAGCTCGAGTGCAGCCGGAGACAACCGGTTGACCACGAGGACCTGCGCGCGCGACAACAGGGCGCCGTTCAGCTCGAACGACGGGTTCTCCGTGGTGGCGCCGACCAGGGTGATCGTTCCGTCTTCCATCACCGGCAGGAAGCTGTCCTGCTGGGCCCGGTTGAAGCGATGGATCTCGTCGACGAAGAGCAGCGTTCCCCTGCCGTCGCGGCGCCGGGCGCGGGCGGCGTCAAACAGCTTCCGCAGATCCTGGACGCCGGAGTAGATCGCCGAGGTCTGTTCGAAGTGCAGCCCGCTTTCCTGGCTCAGCAGCCGGGCGATCGTCGTCTTGCCGGTACCCGGCGGCCCCCACAGGATGATGGAAGCGAGCCGGCCCTGCGACAGCATCCTGGTAATGATGCCATCCGGCCCTACGAGATGATCCTGCCCCACTACCTCGGACAGCCGCCGCGGGCGCAGGCGATCCGCCAGCGGGCGCGGGGCGTCACGGTCGAGGCCGGCAGCTTCGAACAACGTACCCATGGCGATAACCGGACCGTGCCTGCTCAACCCCTGATCTGCATCTCGTGCACGCGGCCGCCGCGCTTCACGCTGATGTACCAGACGTCTCTTGGCCGGCTCACCAGCTGCTGCAGTTCGCGAACAGTCGCGACCTCTACCCCCTGTATGGCCACGATGACGTCGCCCTTTCGCAGCCGGATGCGCTGTGCGGGCCCACCCTGTACATCCACGATCACGACACCCGTTTCGGTAGAGGACAGCCCCAGTTCCTCGGCGAGAGCCGGCGAGAGATTGGCGACTACGGCGCCTGCGAACGGATGGCGCCCGTCGAGCAGCGCCATGTCCGGGTCGGCCTGAGGTGGAGCGATAAGCGTGACCTCGACCGCGTCCGTGCGCCCGTCCCGCCAGAAACTCAGGGTGATCGTGTCGCCAATGGGCTTCGTGGCCACGCGGTAGCGCAGTTCCTGCGGGGATCCGATCTCGCGGTCGTCCACCGCCACAAGCACGTCACCGCGCCTGATACCGGCTCGTGCAAGCGGGCTCTGCGGATGCAGCCCGGTGACGATCGCGCCGACCGGCCGCTGGAAGCCGAGGGACTCAGCGATTTCGGACGTCACTTCCTGCAGGTCGACGCCGATCCACGGTCTCGCCACACGACCGCCGGCGCGGGCGGATTCGACGATCACGCGGACCATGTTGGATGGAATGGCAAAGCCGATCCCGTGCGAGCCGCCGCTGCGCGAGAAGATCGCGGTGTTCACCCCCACCAGCCGGCCGGCCACGTCGACCAAGGCGCCACCGGAATTTCCCGGATTGATCGCAGCATCCGTCTGGATGAAGAACTGGTGGTCGCCGATGCCCAGCTTGGTCCTCGCGACCGCGGAGACGATGCCGCTCGTCACCGTCTGACCGACGCCGAACGGATTGCCGATGGCGAGCACCAGGTCACCGACCTCGAGTTCGTCCGAGTCCGCCAGCTGCAGGAACGGCAGCGTCTCGTCGCCGGCATCGATCTTGAGCACCGCAAGGTCGGTGCGCTCGTCGGTGAGCAGCACCTCGGCGGAGAACTCCCGCCGGTCGTGCAGCACCACCTCCACCTCGGTACCCCCTTCGATGACGTGGTTATTAGTCACGATCAGGCCGTCGGGGCTCACGAGCACGCCCGAACCGAGTGAATTCTGTACCCTCTCACGCGGGACGCCAAAGCCGCGATCGCCGAAGAACCGGCGGAAGAACGGATCGTCGAAGAACGGCGAATACCGCCGGGTCACCCGGCGCCTGCTGTAGACGTTGACCACCGCAGGCGCCGCCTTGCGGACGACCGGCGCAAAGGTCAGGTTTATCTCGGCTCGCGCACGAGGCGCCTGCTCTGCAACCTGTGCCGAGCCTGGCTGCACCGTGGCGGATAGCGCCAAGCAAAAGAGGGCGGCCATGAGACCGCCCCCGAACGTTTGCCGCATCCGCTGCATCACGCTGCCGCGGTCGCCTCTCTGCGTTCCTCGCTTTCGACGATCGGCCCGGAGTCCTGGCCGCGAGCGTCCGGGTCGCGATCGACCAGCTCGATAACCGCCACCGGCGCGCTGTCGCCATAGCGGAAACCGGCCTTCAGCACTCGCGTATAGCCTCCGTTGCGCTCCTGGTAGCGCGGCCCCAGCGTCTCGAACAGCTTCGACACCATGGCCTTGTCGCGGAGGCGCGCGATGGCGAGCCGCCGCGCATGCAGATCGCCGCGCTTGGCCAGCGTGATCAGCCGCTCCACTACCGGTCTCAGCTCCTTCGCCTTCGGCAGCGTGGTCACGATCTGCTCGTGCTTGATCAGCGCCGCGGCCATGTTGGCAAACATCGCCCTGCGGTGTGCCGCCGTGCGATTGAGCTTACGGCCTCGATTGCGGTGGCGCATTGTCCTCTCCTTGACCCTTCCGACTTGCGGCGACCCGCCGGTCTCAGTAGTGATCCTCGAAGCGCTTGGCCAGGTCCTCGATGTTCTCGGGTGGCCAGTTCGGCACCTCCATCCCGAGATGAAGGCCCATCTGCGCCAGCACTTCCTTGATCTCGTTGAGCGACTTGCGGCCGAAATTCGGCGTGCGAAGCATCTCTGCCTCGGTCTTCTGGATCAGGTCGCCGATGTAGACGATGTTGTCGTTCTTGAGACAGTTGGCGGACCGTACCGACAGCTCCAGTTCGTCCACCTTCTTCAACAGTGCCGCGTTGAACTCCAGTTCCGGCTGACGCTCCTCGACGACGACCTTGCTTGGCTCCTCGAAATTGATGAAGATCTGGAGCTGGTCCTGCAGGATCCGGGCAGCATAGGCCACGGCATCCTCCGGCGTCAGCGAGCCGTTGGTCTCGACCGTCATCGTCAGCTTGTCGTAGTCGAGAATCTGACCTTCGCGGGTGTTCTCGACCCGATAGGACACCTTCTTGACGGGGCTGTAGAGGCTGTCGACGGGGATCAGCCCGATCGGCGCATCCTCCGGCCGGTTGCGATCGGCCGGGACATACCCCTTGCCGACCGAAACGGTCAGCTCCATGCGAATCTCCGCCCCCTCGTCGAGCGTGCAGAGCACGTGATCGGGGTTGAGAATCTCGATATCGGCGGTGGCCTCGATGTCGCCGGCCGTAGCGACCCCCGGTCCCTCCTTGCGAAGGATCAGGCGCTTGGGGCCGTCGACATGCATCCGCAGCGCGATTTCCTTGATGTTGAGCACAAGGTCCGTGACGTCTTCGCGAATGCCGGAGATCGACGAGAACTCATGCAGCACGCCGTCGATCTGGACCGAGTTGACCGCCGCCCCCTGGAGCGACGACAACAGGATCCGCCTCAGTGCATTGCCGAGTGTAAGGCCGAAGCCCCGCTCCAGCGGTTCTGCGACCAGGGTAGCAACACGCTGCGGGTCGTGCCCCGGTGTCACTTCCAGCTTGGTCGGCTTGATGAGTTCCTGCCAGTTCTTCTGAATCACAGTCTATCCTCGTCCCGGTATCTGGTGGGGGAAGGTCGCACGCCTTCGCCGCATCTCGAATCGCCAAGTGCGAATATATGCAACCGGTACCGCGCGGCATCCCGGCCCGTACCGCTCAGACGCGCCTGCGCTTTGGCGGGCGACAGCCGTTGTGCGGTATCGGGGTCACGTCCTTGATCGACGTGATCTGGAAGCCAGCGGCCTGCAACGCCCGCAGAGCCGATTCGCGGCCGGAACCAGGCCCGCGTACCTCGACCTCCAGCGTGGCCATGCCATGCTCCTTGGCCCGCTTGCCGGCTTCTTCCGCAGCGACCTGCGCGGCGTAGGGCGTCGACTTGCGCGACCCCTTGAAGCCCATCATGCCCGCCGATGCCCACGAGATCGTATTGCCCTGGACATCGGTGATGGTGATGGTCGTATTGTTGAAGGTCGCGCTCACATGGGCCACACCGGCGCTGATGTTCTTGCGCTCCTTGCGGCGCAGCCGCGTCTTGTCCTTCGCCATGAACCGCCTCTCGGACTACTTCTTCTTGCCCGCGATGGGCTTCGCACGTCCCTTCCGGGTCCGCGCATTGGTATGGGTACGCTGGCCGCGAACCGGCAGCCCTCTGCGGTGCCGCAGCCCGCGGTAGCAGCCGAGATCCATCAGCCGCTTGATGTTCATCGACACCTCGCGCCGCAGATCGCCTTCGACGATATAGTCGCGGTCGATGAATTCGCGGATCTGCATCACCTCCGCCTCGGACAACTCATTCACACGGCGCTCGAGGGGTACGTTCGCCTTCTGGCAGATCTCGCGCGCCTTGGTGCGGCCGATGCCGTGAATATAGGTGAGCGCGATCTCCACCCGCTTGTTCGTCGGGATGTTCACGCCTGCAATACGGGCCACCTTGTGCTTCTCCCAATAGCTGCCGCCGATGCCTGCACACGGCAGCGGACCTGAAAACCCGTGTCAACCGGATGGACACGGCAATAGCCCGATGCCTTTGCCCCTTGCGGGGGTTCTAGCCTCGGGATGAACTGCTGCCGGAGGTGTGCGGGTTGTATGGCCTTTGACTGATGCCGTCAACCGTTTCGCGCCTCGCCGGCGCCGCTCCGTACCGCTTGCAGTATCTCCTCGATCTGGTGGTTCACACTCTCGATCTCGTCCATGCCGTCGACCGACTTCAGAATGCCGCGATCCCGATAGTACGCGATCAACGGTGCCGTCTGCTCGTGATAGACGGCCAGCCGCTTCTTGAGTGCCTCGACATTGTCGTCCGCCCTCGGGCCGCCAACGGTCTCCCTCGCCCGCTTCTCGATCCGGCTCACCAGTATATTGTCATCCACGGCGAGCTCTACAACCGCATCGAGCGCCATGTTCTTCTCTTCCAGCATCCGGTCGAGCGCCTCGGCCTGGGCGACGTTGCGCGGAAAGCCGTCGAGGATGAAGCCGTTGCGGCAATCCGGCTCGTCGATCCGCTCGGAAATGATGTTCACCACCAGTTCGTCGGGCACCAAGTCGCCGCGCGCCATGATGTCCTTCGCCTGCCTGCCGACCGGCGTGCCGACCTTAACAGCGTTGCGCAGCATGTCGCCGGTCGACAACTGGACGAAGCCGTGCCGCTCGGCAAGCAGCTGCGCCTGGGTCCCCTTGCCGGCCCCCGGGGGGCCGAGCAGGATCAGGTTCACCGCCGTCCTCCTCTAAGCCTCGCCTTCTTCACAAGCCCCTCGTACTGGTGCGCCAGCAGGTGACTCTGGATCTGCGCGACCGTGTCCATCATCACGCTGACGACGATGAGCAGCGACGTGCCGCCGAAGTAGAACGGAACGTTCGCGTAGGCGGTCAGTATCTCCGGCAGCAGACAGACCAGCGCAAGGTACGCCGCACCGATCACCGTGATGCGGGTGAGCACGTAGTCGATGTACTCCGCCGTCCGTTCACCGGGTCGGATCCCGGGAATGAAGCCGCCATACTTCTTCAGGTTTTCGGCGGTGTCTTTCGGATTGAACACGATGGCGGTGTAGAAGAACGTGAAGAAGATGATGCCGCCAATATAGAGCGAAAGGAATAGCGGCTGCCCGCGACCAAGCAGCGCGGTCAGCGTGTTCAGCCAGTCCGGTCCCTGGCCGCTGGAGAAGCTAGCCACCGTGATCGGCAGCAGCAGCAGCGACGACGCGAAGATCGGCGGGATGACGCCCGAGGTGTTCAGCTTGAGGGGCAGGTGCGATGAGTCGCCCTGGAATACCTTGTTGCCGACCTGTCGCTTCGGATACTGCACCAGCAATCGGCGCTGCGCCCGTTCCATGAAGACGATGAACGCGATCACGAGCACCGCCATCACGATCACGCCGAGCATCAGGTAGGTCGAAATGAATCCCTGGTAGCCGAGCTCGAGCATGTTGACGATGGCTGCCGGGAGCTCGGCGATGATTCCCGCCGCGATGATCAGCGAGATGCCGTTGCCGATACCGCGTGCGGTGATCTGCTCGCCTATCCACATCAGGAAGACGGTTCCGCCGGTCAGCGTGATCACCGTGGTGATCCGGAAAAACCACCCCGGATCGGTGACCATGTTGCCCGATCCTTCGAGGCCGACCGCTATGCCGTATGACTGCAGCGCCGCGAGCAGGACCGTGCCGTAGCGCGTGTACTGGTTGATCTGCTTGCGGCCCGTTTCGCCTTCCTTCTTGAGTTGCTCGAGATGGGGCGAGACGGTCGTCATCAGCTGGATGATGATCGACGCCGAAATGTACGGCATGATGTTGAGGGCGAAGATCGCCATCCGCCCCAACGCCCCGCCGGCAAGCATGTTGAGCATGCCTGCGAGACTGCCCTGGGTCTGCTGGACGAAGCGCGCGAGCTCACCCGGATCTATGCCCGGCACCGGCACATAGGTGCCGAGACGGTAGACGATCAGCGCTCCGAGCGTGAACCAGATGCGCTTTTTCAGTTCCTCCGCCTTTGCGAAGGCTGCGAAATTTATGTTCTGAGCGAGTTGCTCGGCTGCCGATGCCATGTGTTCTCCTCGCCGGCGCGCACCCCAGCCTCATATGGTGGGCGCGCCCCGACAGGCAAATTTAGGCGCTCTCGCCCCCGTCGTCCCCGGAGGACGCCGGTTCTTCCGCCGCATTGCCGCCCGCGGAGTCGCCGTCTTTGGCTTTCGCGCCATCGGTCCCCGCGGCGATGATCTTCACGCTGCCGCCGGCCTTCTCGACGGCGGCAATTGCCGGTTTGGACGCATAGGTCACCTCGAACGACACTGCGGCCGCGAGTTCGCCCTTGGCGAGCAGCCGGACGCCGTCGAGCGGCTTCTTGATCAGGCCGGCGGCGATGAGCGCCTCGACGTTCACCGGCTTCTTCGGATCCAGCTTCTTGGCGTCGATTGCCGCCTGCACTGCGCCGAGGTTCAGTTCGTTGTAGATTTTCCTGAACGGGTTGCTGAATCCGCGCTTCGGCAGTCGCCGGTAGATCGGCATCTGCCCGCCTTCGAATCCCTTGATCGCCACGCCCGAGCGCGACTTCTGCCCCTTGGTGCCGCGGCCGGCGGTCTTGCCCCTGCCCGAGCCGATGCCCCGTCCGACGCGTCTGACCGGCTTTCGCGCGCCCTCGTTGTCCCTCAGTTCATTGAGTCGCATGGCGTCTACTCTTTCGCTTTCAAGCTTCCTCGACGACGCGCACCAGGTGGCGCACCTTGTCGATCATTCCACGCACCGCCGGGGTGTCGGGCAACGTCCGGCGCCGTCTGATCTTGTTCAGCCCGAGCCCGATGAGCGTCGCCCGCTGTACCGCCGGGCGGCGGATCGGACTGGCGATCTGCTCGACCGTGATCGTGTTGCCCGGATTGTCCTTCGCCTTGGCCATGATCCCGTAACTCTCCGCGTCCTGCCTCAGGCCTGCGCCTCGGCCGCCGCCCCCGGCAGATCCCTGCGCCGCGAGACGATCTCGCTGACCTTCTTGCCACGCCGCGAAGCAACCATGCGGGGACTCATCTCCCGCTTCAGCGCATCGAAGGTGGCGCGAACCATGTTGTAGGGGTTGGACGTGCCGATCGATTTGGCGACCACGTCCTGCATGCCGAGCGTCTCGAATACCGCCCGCATCGGCCCGCCGGCGATGATGCCGGTTCCCGGAGGCGCCGCGCGCAGGATCACGCGACCCGCGCCGTGCCGTCCGGCAACGTCGTGATGGAGCGTGCGTCCCTCGCGCAACGGCACCCGGATCATCGTCCGCTTGGCGATCTCGGTGGCCTTGCGGATCGCCTCGGGCACTTCGCGCGCCTTGCCGTGGCCAAAGCCGACGCGTCCCTTCTGGTCGCCGACCACCACCAGCGCGGCAAAGCCGAAGCGGCGGCCGCCCTTGACCACCTTGGCCACGCGATTGATGTGGACCAGCTTGTCTACGATATCGCTTTCGCGCTCTTCACGCATGCTCATGTCAACCGGCGTCCTTACGCGCTCGTCAGAAGTTGAGGCCGCCCTCGCGCGCGGCGTCGGCGAGCGCCTTCCCTCGCCCGTGATAGATGTATCCGCCACGGTCAAAGACCACGTCGGAGATTCCGGCCTTCTTGGCCCGTTCCGCAATCAGCTTCCCGACCTCGCCCGCGGCGGCCTTGTTGGCGCCCCGAGCGAGCTTCTTGCGCATCTCCGGCTCAAGCGACGAAGCGGCGGCTAGCGTCACGCCCTTCTCGTCATCGATCACCTGGGCGTAGATGTGGCTGTGCGAGCGAAACACCGAAAGCCGCGGGCGGCCGCCAGCGCGCTTGCGCAGAGCGCTGCGCACCCGCATCTTGCGCCTCTCGGCGAGTGAAGTCTTCCGTGTCATGGCGATGGCCTACTTCTTCTTGCCTTCCTTGCGGAGAATGAATTCCTCTGCGTACTTGATCCCCTTGCCCTTGTAGGGTTCGGGTGGCCGGTAGGCCCTGATTTCCGCCGCCACCTGGCCGACCCGCTGGCGGTCGATGCCACTGACGACGATCTCGTTCGGCCTTGGACACTGGATGTCGACGCCTTCCGGGATCGGGTAGACAACCGGATGACTGAGGCCAACCGTGAGCGACAGGTTGCGACCTTCCACCGCGGCCCGGTAGCCGACGCCGTTGATCTCCAGCCGCCTGGTGAAACCGGTGTTCACGCCCTCCACCAGATTCGACACGAGGGTCCGCGACATGCCCCACATGGAGCGCGCTTCCTTCGAGCTATCCCGGGGCTCGATCAGTATTCCATCCTCGTCGAGACGGGCCGCCACCTGTTCGACCAGCACTGTCGACAGCGTGCCCTTCGGCCCCTTGACGGTCACCTGCTGGCCGTCGACCGTCGGGGTGACGCCGTCGGGCACGGCTACGGGCTTCTTTCCAATTCGAGACATGGGTCAGCTACTTCCGTCTTCTCGTATTCGTGAATCCGCGGCCGCGATCACAGGACGCGGCAGATCACCTCTCCCCCGACATTGTGCTCGCGTGCCTCGGTGTCGGACATCACGCCCTTGGACGTGGACAGGATGGAAATGCCGAGGCCGTTGTAGACCACGGGCAGGTCCTTCACCGAGCTGTACACGCGTCGGCCTGGTTTCGACACCCGCTGCAGCTCCTGGATGACCGGTTCGCCGTCATGGTACTTCAGCTCGATCTCGAACTCGGACGTGCCATCGGCGTCCACTTGCACGTAGCCGCGAATGAAACCTTCGGATTGCAGGACGTCGAGCACCCGCGCACGCATCGTCGAAGCCGGCGTCGTGACTTTCGCCTTGCCGCGCAACTGCGCGTTCCGGATGCGGGTCAGCATGTCGCCCAGTGGATCCGTCATGCTCATGCGAGATTCCTTACCAGCTCGACTTCAACATGCCAGGGATCAGGCCGCTCGAGGCCAGTTCCCTGAGCGCAATCCGCGACATCCGCAGCTTGCGATAATAGCTGCGCGGCCGCCCCGTCAGCTCGCACCGGTTGACAATGCGCGACGGCGACGAGTTGCGCGGCAGCTCGGCCAGCTTCAGCCGTGCCGCAAACCGCTCCTCGTTGGGCAGCGTGCGATCGTTCGCGATCTCCCGCAGGCGCTCGCGTTTCGCCGCGTACCGCTTTGCAAGCGTGCGACGCTTCTTGTTCCGTTCAATGGCACTCTTCTTGGCCATGCGTTCACTCTCCAGCCATCGCCAGTTCCCGTTCCTGCTCCGGCGTCCTGGTGCCGCGCGGACGGGTGAAGGGAAAATTGAATTCGGTGAGCAGCGCCCGGGCCTCCTCGTCGGTGTTCGCCGTGGTGCAGACGATCACGTCGAGACCCCAGATCCGCTCCGCCTTGTCGTAGTCGATCTCGGGAAACACGATGTGCTCCCGGATACCCAGCGCATAGTTGCCGGCGCCGTCGAAGCTTCTCGGCGACAATCCGCGGAAGTCGCGCACCCGCGGCAGGGCAATCGTCAGCAACCGGTCGACGAACTCGTACATGCGGGTGCGGCGCAGGGTTACCTTGGCTCCGATCGGCATGTTCTCGCGCAGCTTGAAATTGGCGATCGACTTTCGTGCGCGGGTAACCACCGGCCGCTGGCCGGCAATCAGGCCGAGGTCCTCGACCGCCGAATTGACCAGCTTCGAGTCGCCCACCGCCTCGCCGATACCCATGTTCAGCACCACCTTGTCGAGCCGCGGTACCTGCATCGGGTTCTTGTACCCGAACTGCTCGATGAGGCGCGGCCGGACAATTTCCTCGTAGTGCTTTTTCAGGCGCGGCACGTACCCGTTTGAGTCAGACATCGATGACCTCTCCCGACCGCTTGGCGTAACGCACCTTGCGGCCGTCCTTCAGTATCTTGTAGCCGATCCGGGTCGGCTTGCCGTCCTTAGGGTCCTCGAGGGCCAGGTTCGAGATGTGGATCGGCAGCTCCTTCGAAACGATGCCACCCTCCTGCCTCGCCGTCTGGCGCTGGTGGCGCTTGGCCACGTTGACGCCCGAAACGATCGCACGACCCTCCTTGGGCAGCATCTTCAGTACCTCGCCGCGCCGGCCCTTGTCCTTGCCGGTCCTGACGATGACCTGGTCGCCCTTGCGGATCTTGTACTTCACCGCCATCATAGGACCTCCGGGGCCAGCGAGACGATCTTCATGTGGTTCTTGCTCCTGAGCTCACGGGTGACGGGACCGAAGATGCGCGTCCCGATCGGTTCGCCCTGGTTGTTGATGAGCACCGCCGCGTTCCGGTCGAAGCGGATCGCGCTGCCGTCTGCCCGGCGGATGTCCTTGGCCGTACGCACGACGACTGCCTTCATGACATCGCCCTTCTTCACGCGACCACGCGGAATAGCTTCCTTGACCGACACCACTATGATGTCGCCGACGGTCGCGTACTTCCGCCGCGATCCGCCCAGCACCTTGATGCACTGCACGCGGCGGGCGCCGGAATTGTCGGCAACGTCGAGGTTCGTCTGCATCTGTATCATGGCCAGGTCTGCCTTCCAGTCGGCTTCCGGTGCGGTCCGGGGGAAAGCCCCACGCGGCGCAACCCGTCGCCCCTTGCTCTTGTCCTTGTCTCAGCTTGCTCTATCGACCAGCATCCACGACTTCTTCTTCGAGATCGGTCTGCATTCCTCGATCCACACCACTTCCCCGATCTTCGCCCGGTTCTCGGGGTCATGGGCGTGATACTTCTTTGAACGCCGCACCGTCTTCTTCAGCACCGGATGCGTGAACCGGCGATCGACGCGCACGACGATGGTCTTGTCGGCCTTGTCACTTACGACGACACCCTGCAGTAACCGCTTGGGCATTCTGCCTGTCTCCTAACTTCCGGCTTTCGCGCGCTCGTGCGCGATCGTGCGAATTCGCGCGATGTCGCGGCGCACCTGGCGGATCCGTGCCGTGTTCTCCAATTGCCCGCTCGCCTTCTGAAAGCGCAGGTTGAACTGCTCCTTCTTCAGCTTCGCCAGCTCGTCATTGAGCTCATCGGGCGACATGTCGCGTACCTGACTAGCCTTCATCGTCCAGAACCTTCCCGTCGATCCGCCGCCTGCTACTCGCCAAGTCGCGCGATGAACCGCGTCTTGATCGGCAGCTTCGAAGCGCCGAGCCGCAGGGCTTCCTCGGCAAGCGAGCGCGAGACACCGTCGATCTCGAACATGATCCGGCCAGGCTTGACGCGCGCAGCCCAGAACTCCGGCGAACCCTTGCCCTTGCCCATGCGCACCTCGGTCGGCTTCTTCGACACGGGCACGTCCGGGAAGATACGGATCCAGACCCGGCCCGCGCGCTTCATGTGCCTCGTGATGGCGCGACGCGCGGCCTCGATCTGCCGCGCGGTCACGCGGTCAGGTTCCATTGCCTTCAGGCCGTACGCTCCGAAATTGAGCTCGGTGCCGCCCTTGGCATTGCCATGGATGCGGCCCTTGTGCGCCTTTCGGAACTTGGTTCGCTTCGGTTGCAGCATGTCTCGTACTCTTTGCCAGACGGTCCCCGGCGGCTCAGTGCATCTCGCGACGCATTCCGCGGCCGCCTTCCTGCATTTCGCTCATCCGCTTCTCCTGGGCCATCGGATCATGCTCCATGATCTCGCCCTTGAAGACCCAGACCTTGACGCCGACGGTGCCGTACGCGGTATTCGCGGTTGCGGTGCCGTAGTCGACATCCGCGCGCAGCGTATGCAGCGGCACCCGGCCTTCACGGTACCACTCCGTCCTGGCGATCTCGGCACCGCCGAGCCGACCGGCGCAATTGATGCGGATGCCCTCGGCACCCAGCCTCATCGCGGACTGCACGGCACGCTTCATCGCCCGACGGAAGGCAACCCGGCGCTCAAGCTGCTGCGCAATGTTCTCGGCGATCAGCAGCGCGTCGATCTCCGGCTTCCTCACTTCCTGGATGTTGAGGAACACCTCGGATTCCGTCATCTTCGAAATCTGGCGCCGGAGCTTCTCGATATCGGCTCCCTTCTTGCCGATGACAACACCCGGCCTGGCGGTATGGATGGTCACCCGGCACTTCTTGTGCGGCCGCTCGATGACGATCTTGGAAATGCCCGCCTGCTTGAGCTGCCCTCTCAGGAAATTCCGGATGGCGACGTCCTCGTGCAGAAGGTGGCCGTACTCATGACCGTCTGCGTACCACCGCGAATCCCAGGTGCGGTTAATGCCGAGGCGCAGCCCGACCGGATTGACTTTCTGCCCCATCAGGCGGCCTCCTCTACTTGCCGCACCACAATGGTGAGGCGGCTGAACGGCTTGACGATGCGTCCCACGCGTCCGCGAGCCCTTGCTCTCCACCGCTTGATCAGCAGCGACTTGCCGACATAGGCCTCGGCAACGACGAGATCGTCGACATCGAGATCGTGGTTGTTCTCGGCGTTTGCGATGGCCGATTCCAGTGTCTTGCGAACGTCCCTCGCGATTCGCTTGCGCGAGAACGCTAGGTCCGACAGCGCGGTCTCCACCTTCTTGCCGCGGATGCTCGCGGCGACGAGGTTGAGCTTCTGCGGCGAGATGCGCAGGAGCCGGGTGACCGCGCGGGCCTCATTCTCCGCCAGCGTACGGGGTCGCGAACGCTTGCCCATGACTACTTCCTCCGGGCCTTCTTGTCCGCCGCATGGCCATAGTAGGTCCGCGTCGGCGCAAACTCGCCCAGCTTGTGACCCACCATGTCCTCCGTCACCAGAACCGGCACATGCTTCTGGCCGTTATGGACGCCAAACGTCAGCCCCACGAACTGGGGTATGATCGTCGAGCGGCGGCTCCAGGTCTTGATTACGGTCTTGCGGCCCGACTGCGGGGCAACCTCCGCCCGCTGCAGGCGGCAGCCGTCTACGACCGGACCTTCCCAGACTGAACGCGCCACGAGGGTTCCTCTTTACCGTCGGCCCTTGCGCTGATGTCTGCTGCGCAGGAGGTACTTCTCGGATGCCTTGCCCGTGCGCGTACGCTTGCCCTCGGGCGGCTGTCCCCACGGCCTCGCTGG
>Ga0079224_100000155_pt1 | contig 55414 bp, 44 predicted proteins | sample Stecom2015_FD_80414 | JGI IMG/M metagenome (GOLD analysis project Ga0079224, IMG submission 80414) | Agricultural soil microbial communities from Utah to study Nitrogen management - Steer compost 2015 | ecosystem: Environmental > Terrestrial > Soil > Agricultural land | place: USA: Utah... | reverse complement strand
ATACAGATGATCCTCGTCAGAGGGTGTTTTGTTTATAAATTTTGATTTATTCAGCCAGAGTTCACGACTTTTTGCATCCAGCTTTTCAAACGACTGCTCCTGTGGAACAGTCTCAATATCAAGGAAAAGTATTTTGTCAAGGCGGATTTTTTCGAGCATAGTTTTATTTTAGGCTAAAAATAAACAAAATTACTCTTACAAAACTTGTTAATTATTTTCTTACTTTTGTGGAGTTATTTGGATGAGTTGAAGGGGACGATGTCCCCTTTTCTTATAGACCTAACACAGAGATGGATATCGGAGTTATAAATCAACATATTACGGATTATATTCAGGATAAGGATATATTTCTGGTGGAGTCTAAAATCACTCCCGGAAAGGTATTGGTGTCGGTTGATAAAACCTCAGGTATTACCATTGATGAGTGTGCAGCACTGAGTCGTCACCTGTATCAGTCGCTTGAGAGCACCGGTATTTTTGAAAAACATGAACTCGAAGTAGGCTCTCCAGGAATGGATCAGCCGCTGAAAGTTTTTAAGCAATATCTCAAACGGATAGGCAAAAATGTAAAAGTCATCACTACTGAAGGTCAGCACTACCGGGGAGTGTTGCAGAATGCCACCGAAGAAAAAATAGAAATAGTTCAGCCGCCAAAGGGTGCCAAAAAAGGAAAGGAAAAACCGGAACCTGTACATACGGTTATCCCTATGGAGCAGATTAAAGAAACAAAACTTGATTTAAATTTCAAATAATAAGTACAATGGATCACGCAGTCCTCATAGAATCGTTTAGTGAGTTTAAAGACTCAAAAAATATTGATCGCGCTACGCTGATGAGTATCATGGAAGATGTTTTCCGTGCAATGGTCAGAAAAAAATATGGCGAAGGAAACAACGTGGATGTGGTAATCAATACCGAAAAAGGTGATGTGGAAATGTATCGCAACCGCACCATTGTGGAAGACGGTATGGTGGAAGATGAAAACACGCAGATTGCATTAAGCGATGCGTTAAAAATAGAATCTGACTTTGAAGTAGGTGAAGATGTTACAGAACAGATTCATCTGGAAGATTTCGGCAGAAGAGCAGTGTTGAGTGCCCGTCAGAATCTGGTGGCTCGCATCATGGAGTTGGAAAAAGAATCTATCTATCAAAAATATAAAGACCGCGTTGGTGAAATCATTACAGGAGAAGTTTATCAGGCATGGAAAAAAGAAATACTGGTGATAGATGACGAAGGTAATGAACTGATTTTGCCAAAGAGCGAGCAGATTCCTGCTGACTTTTTCAAAAAAGGCGACACCATCAGAGCAGTAGTTCTGAGAGTGGAAATGCAGGGAGGAAGTCCTCGAATCATCTTATCGCGCACAGCACCGGTGTATCTCGAACGCTTGTTTGAACTGGAAGTACCGGAAGTGTTTGATGGACTTATTACGATTAAAAATATTGTACGAGAGCCAGGTGAAAGAGCCAAGGTGGCTGTTGAATCGTATGACGACAGAATAGATCCTGTAGGAGCCTGTGTGGGTATGAAAGGATCACGCATTCACGGAATTGTAAGAGAATTACGAAACGAAAATATTGACGTAATCAATTATACCACTAATATTTCGCTCTACATTCAGAGAGCATTGAGTCCTGCAAAAATTACCGAGATAAAAATTGACGAAGAAAACAAGAAGGCCGCAGTTTATATGAAATCAGATCAGGTTTCCTTGGCCATAGGCAAAGGCGGTAACAACATTAAACTTGCCGGTAAACTAACAGGATATGAAATTGATGTATATCGCGATTCAGATGTGGAAGACGATGAAGATGTGGATCTGGATGAGTTTACAGACGAAATAGAACCATGGATTATTGAAGAATTTAAAAAGATAGGTTGCGACACAGCGAAGGATGTATTGGCAATTCCGGTAGATGAACTGGTAACACGTGCTGATCTGGAAGAAGAAACGATAAAAGAAGTTGTGCGCATTTTGAAAGAAGAGTTTGAATAACTTTGTACGGAAAACCAAATGGTTTTCTCGGGTAGTTGAAATATAGAGCAATTAATGTCAGAAGAAAAAAAAGACGTACGTTTAAGCAAGGCCACTAAGGATTTAGGAGTGGGGATAGATCACATTGTTGAGTTCCTTAAAAAGAAAGGAATTCTGGTGGAGAAGAACCCTAATACCAAAATCCCGGCAGAGGCTTTTTCGCTGCTTACGCAGGAATTTGCTCCTGACATGCATGCCCGACAGGAAGCTATTGAAATTACCAAGGAAAAACAGAAAAGAGAAAATACCATTATTGAAGCCAAACCAATTGCAACTGAAAAAACAGAGCAGGAAGCTGAGTCGGATGAAGATCTGGCCTCTAAGCTTTTAAACATTAAACAAAAGGCTTCAGAAAATCAGGCTGCAAAACCAAAAACCAAAGAACCAAAAGCCACAAAAACAAAATCTGCTGTAAAGGAAGAAAAAACAACTGCTGCCGAAGAACCTGTTGCAGAGGTAAAAACTGAAGAGAAACAAGAAGAGAAAGTTATCAAAGCTAAAGCTTCGAAACTGGAAGGACCCAAGATTACCGGTAAAATAGAACTGGAAGAAAAATCAAAGAAGAAATCTTCTGCAAAAGCAGACAAAGAGTCAGCAGCAAAGGATAAGGAACAGAAAAAGAAAAGTAAGAAAGAAGAAACTGCAGAAACAACAGGTAAGAAAAAAACTACTCACAAGAAAGAAGAAACACCTGTTGCTGAAACAGAAGAGGAAGTTACACTGTCAACCACTCCTGCTGCTGAAGAAACAACAACTCCTGTAGCATCAGCCGAAACAGAGCAAGCTCCTGTTGCAGAAGCACCTGCTGAGGAAACTGAATCAAAATCAGAATCAACTCCGGCAGAGTTGTATCGCACAGAGTCTAAAAAACTCACTGGGCCCAACATTGTTGGTAGAATTGAATTGCCTGAACCTGCGAAGAAAAAACCGGTAGCAACATCTGCTGAAGACGACAGAAAGAAAAAACGTAAGCGCAAAGACAAGAAAATTGATATTGCTAAAGCAGGAACTCAAACTCAGGGTCAAACTCCCGGTGGTCGCCCACAGGGAGGACCGAGTCGTGGCGATTTCAAACGCAAAGGTGATTTCAGAAACAGACACGGAAATAAACCTGTAGAGGAAAAGCCTGAACTGACAGATAAAGAAATTCACGACAGGATAAAGGCTACACTTGCAACGCTTAACAGTGGTAAGGGAAAATCGTCTGCAGCTAAACGCAGAACCCAAAGACGTGAAGAAAATCTTGAAAAACAGGATCAGTTGAACAAAGAACTTGCAGAATCAAAAACAATTGAAGTTACTGAATTTGCAACGGTTAACGAATTGGCGAAGTTGCTGAATGTTGATGTAAATAAAATCATCTCAACCTGTATGACTCTTGGTATGCTGGTATCCATCAACCAAAGATTGGATGCTGAAACCATTGGTGTAATTTCAGAAGAGTTTGGAGCCAAAGCAGAGTTTGTGGATGTAGATGTGCAGGAAGCCATTAAAGAAGTACCGGACAATCCGGATGATTTGAAACCAAGAGCTCCTATCGTTACAGTGATGGGACACGTGGATCACGGTAAAACATCGTTGCTGGATTATATCCGTAAGACCAATGTGATTTCAGGTGAGGCCGGAGGTATTACTCAGCATATAGGTGCATACGAAGTGAAACTTGAAAGTGGAAAACGAATAGCATTTCTTGATACTCCCGGTCACGAAGCATTTACTGCCATGCGTGCACGTGGAGCAAAAATTACAGATGTAGCCATCATAGTTATTGCTGCTGACGACAGCGTAATGCCCCAAACCGTTGAAGCGATTAACCATGCACAGGCGGCAGGTGTACCTATTGTTTTTGCCATTAACAAAATTGATAAGCCGGGTGCTGATCCCCAAAAAATAAAAGAACAACTTTCGAAGATGAACATTCTTGTGGAAGACTGGGGAGGAAAATATCAGGTTCAGGAAATAAGTGCAAAACAAGGATTGAATGTTGATTTATTGCTGGAGAAAGTATTGTTAGAAGCAGAATTACTCGACCTGAAAGCAAATCCTGATAAAAATGCAAAAGGAACTGTGATAGAATCTTCTCTGGACAAAGGCCGCGGATATCTGGCTACTGTATTGGTGCAGGCAGGAACACTTCGCGTTGGCGATGCTGTACTTGCTGGCAGCTACAGCGGTCGTGTAAAAGCCATGTTCAACGAGCGTGGACAGAAAAGAAAAGATGCAGGTCCTTCAACACCGGCACTTATCCTCGGATTAAACGGTGCACCTCAGGCAGGAGATCAGTTTTTTGTGTTGGATGATGAACGTGAAGCAAGAGAAATTGCCAACAGAAGGTTGCAGTTGCAACGTGAGCAGGGCATTCGTACACATAAACACATTACTCTTGATGAAATAGGAAGACGTTTGTCTTTAGGCAACTTCAAAGAGCTGAACATAATTGTGAAAGGTGATGTGGATGGTTCTATTGAAGCACTTGCCGACTCATTACTCAAACTTTCTACTGAGGAAATACAAGTAAATATCATTCATAAATCGGTTGGTGCTATTACAGAATCGGATGTGTTACTTGCATCAGCATCCGAAGCGATTATCGTAGGCTTCCAAGTGCGACCTTCAGTAAATGCACGCAAACTGGCAGAGAAAGAAGAAATAGAAATCCGTCTTTACTCCATCATTTATGATGCCATCAACGAGATTAAAGCTGCCATGGAAGGTATGCTTGCTCCCGAGTTTGAAGAAAAGATTGTTTGCAATATTGAAGTTCGAGAAACATTTAAAATACCTAAGGTGGGAACCATTGCAGGTTGTATGGTGCTTGACGGAAAAATGACCCGTAATACTGCCATCAGAGTAATTCGTGATGGTATAGTTACTTACACCGGCAAACTTGCTTCTCTCAAACGATTCAAAGATGATGTGAAAGAGGTTACCGCAGGTTTTGAGTGTGGACTGAGTATCGAAAACTTTAACGATATTAAGATAGGCGATATTATTGAAGGCTATGAACAGGTTGCTGTAAAGAGAACTTTAACGGTTTAAAATGAAACGCAGATTTTTTTACCTCATCACATTCCTGCTACTAACCATTACAACGCATCAGGCATTGGCGCAGTGCAGTGTTTGTCGCCTTGGTGCTGAGAGCAACGTTGAGCAGGGATATACAGCAGGAAAAGGACTGAACAAAGGAATTTTGTACCTAATGGCTGTGCCCTATGTTTTAGTAGGTGTTGGTGCCTATTTTTTTTATAAAAAGAGAAAAGACAAAGAGCATCACTCTTCCTGATTCCTTATCTCATTTATTAATTTAACTCACTTTGCTGAAAATTTAATGTACACCGGTACATGATCGGATAAGTGTCTGGCAGCATCAAACGATACAAAATCTTTGTAAAAGTGAACGATACCCGCTTCCACAATTTTTATTTTATAACTATTGTAAAAGATGTTATCATACGCTGAGGCCAGACAATCATCATTTATACAACGCTGCCTGAGCGATGTTTTTTGTCCTTGCAGTGCAGGTGTATATCCGAGTGATTTCAACGGATTAAATACAGTATGTGTTGACGGGCAGTTAAAATCTCCACAGAAAATAAGATTAAGACTTGCATACTCTGCCGGCATAAATTTGAAATATTTAATCTCTCTTTCCGGTTGTTGTGATTTGGTTACAGCATGAAAATTTACCAGGGTAAAAAACAAATTGCCTGATTTAAAAGTGCAGAAATAAGGCTCACGTTCAATTTCAACAGCATAATTTTTTTCTAACCATGCATTACCCACCTTGGTTATTTTTTTTGTTTTCCAGAGATAAGCATAGCGTTCGGTTTTGTAGCTTCCTGAAGTAGGATTGCTGATGGTATACTCCCATTTGGCTCCTTTTCTGTTAAGGACATCCTGTAATTGAGCTACCGTTTGTGCACCGCCATCGCCTGCCACTACTTCCTGTATGGCAACTATATCAAAATCTTTCAATGTACCGGCAATGTAACTTATCTCGTCATCAGTTTTGCTTTTACCAAAGTCTTTGAGATTCCACGTGCAAACTGTAATCACCTGCGCCACACCCCAGGTAGCTGCAACAAGATGAATAAAAATTAACAGTAGGAATCTTTTCAGCATCAGTTAACTCTCATCTTCAAACGAAACACTCAATACCGGTAATGAAATAAACAACCGTTTATTGTTTTCGTTTCATCATTTTGCGGAAGATGTTATCAAATGAATGTTTTCCCGCCCCTGAAAAAAATATGTAGGTATAAAAAATAAGATAAAGCATAGGGAGTTCGCGATCTGAAACAGGATTGCCTCCCTTCACATGAAAAACTATTACCAGAAAAGTAATGATGATTGGTATTGCTGCAAGTCTAGTAAACACTCCAAGCATCACCAGTATGGCACAGATAAATTCTGCAAACATGGCGAGAATGAAAGAAGTTTTTTCACTCATTCCCATCACTGCTGCAAACTGAATGGGTTCGCCCGACATCAGCTTCAGCAATTTGGGATATCCATGTTGCGAAATCAGCAATGCTCCTACTGCAAGTCGTAAAAACAACAACAAAAAGTCTTTTACACGATCGTTAGCCCAGGGATTTATTATTCTGTTCATACATTTAATTTTTATGTGTTATTTTTTTGTGACAGTTCCCTGCAATATTAATATCAATAAAGCTGTCAGCCACACGAAAATATTAAAAATGATCTGCAAAAAGGTTACTCTTCTTTATATTTTCATTTCTCTAATAACGTTACCTTTGTATCACAATTTCAGACTATGTATATAGCTCTTGCCCAGCTCAACTTTCATGTGGGCAATTTTGAACAGAACACTCAAAAAATTATTCAGGCAATTGAAGATGCTAAGGCTGCAGGTGCCGACCTGATTGTTTTTCCTGAACTTGCCGTTACTGCTTATCCTCCTCTTGATTTTCTGGAGTTTGATGATTTTATTGAACGATGTTATATTGCCATTGAAAAAATTGCAACCTCATGCACCGGTATTGCAGCTATAGTAGGTTGCCCATCCCGTAATCCTGTTATTGAAGGTAAAAATCTTTATAACTCTGCTTTCTTTTTGAATGATGGCAAGGTGCAGTCGGTAATTCATAAAGCGTTATTGCCTACTTATGATATTTTTGATGAGTACCGTTATTTTGAACCGGGCAGAAAATTTGAATGTGTTTCTTTTAAAGGACAAAAGGTTGCACTCACCATCTGCGAAGATTTGTGGAACATGGAAGAAGATCCGATGTATATCCACTCACCAATGGAAGATCTTATCAAAGAAAACCCTTCTCTTATTATCAATATTGCCGCATCGCCTTTCGATTATCAACATGCTCAGAAACGTAAAGCTATTTTGCTTCGCAACGTAAAGCAGTATCAGCTGCCACTGTTGTATGTAAATCATGTAGGCGCACAAACCGAAATAATTTTTGACGGAGGTTCTTTGTTCTATAATGCAACGGGAGAACTTATACATGAAGGTCCTTACTTCGAAGAGAAGATAATTTATATTGACACAAAAAATCCTGTTCGTTCAACCGAAAATAAAAAAGAAAAATATGAACTCATCTATCAGGCGCTGACACTTGGTATAAAAGATTATTTTTCAAAAATGGGTTTCAGTAAAGCAATTCTCGGACTTTCAGGAGGAGTGGACAGTGCTTTGGTTACTGTGCTTGCATGTGATGTGTTGGGATCGGAAAATGTTTTGCCTGTGATGATGCCATCAGCATTTTCGAGCAGCCACTCTGTTTCAGATTCTGAAGAGTTGTGTAATAATCTTGGAATAAAACCTGAAAAAATAGAAATTAATCCTACGTTTGAAACATTACTTCATTCACTTAAACCTTTGTTTGGTGACAGACCCTTTGATGTTACAGAAGAAAATCTGCAAGCACGCATTCGTGGAAATATGCTGATGGCTCTCAGTAATAAATTTGGTCATATACTGCTGAACACTTCTAACAAAAGTGAACTGGCCGTAGGTTATGGAACTTTGTACGGTGATATGTGCGGAGGACTGAGTGTGATAGGCGATTTATACAAAACAGAAGTATATGAGCTTTGCAATTACATCAACCGCAATAAAGAGATTATTCCGAAAAATATTCTTACCAAAGCTCCCAGTGCTGAATTGCGCCCCGGTCAGAAAGATACAGACTCGCTTCCGCCTTATGATGTATTAGACAAAATACTGTATCATTATATTGAACTGCGCAAAGGCCCTGACCGTATTATCGAAGACGGATTTGACAAACAACTGGTGCACCGTATTCTGAAGATGGTAAACACGAATGAATACAAACGCAGACAACTGGCACCGGTGCTGCGTATTTCTGCCAAAGCATTCGGATTCGGAAGAAGAATGCCCGTAGCTGCAAAATATTTGTCTTAATGTACTTCGGTAACAGGAACATTCACTGTTATCTGTCCTGCATCATCGTCAATTGTTACAGGTATTCCGCCTTTTACACGTTGAGTAATGGAAGTATCCCATCCTGCACCGAAGAGATAATAATCACCACAGTTCAGACCGGTAATCATAAAATGATCTGTAAGCGTGTCGCCAACATAAAAAGTATCGAAATCGGAAGGGTCTTCTCCCGGAAGTTCGTTGGTATCGTACTTAATAAATAATGTATCTGCATGTCCCGGTACAGCAGTAATCAGTTTTGAATGATGCTTCAGATACACCATCATGCTGTTGTCGCCTCCGGTGCCTCCTTTGCAGTTGTCATTTTCTTTTCGGCATGCCATAGTCAGCGTTATCATTATAAAAAGAGTAATTCCGGTGAATGTGATTCTGTTTTTCATTTTATTTAAATTAAAATTTATAAATCCGTAAGTGCTTTCATAAAATTTATCAGGTCTGTTTTCTCCTGTTGTGTGAGGTTGAGTGGTTGTATCAGAAAACTTTTGTTGAAATGTGGTTTCCCTCCTGAGCTGTAATGCTCCACCACTTCTTCAAGTGTAGCCATGCTACCATCGTGCATGTAGGGTGCCGTAAGTTCCACATTGCGCAGCGAAGGCACTTTAAATTTTCCTACATCACTGTGCAGTGTAGTAATTCTTGCCCTTCCGGAGTCGGCATATACTTCATACAATCCGTTGTTCTTAAAACTAAAATCAGTAAAGTTGAATCCGCCATGACAGTGAAAACATTCGCCTCGCTCACCGAAGAAAATATCCATTCCTCTTTTTTCAGATGCAGAAAGCGCATTGGTATTCTTATCGTATTGAAATTCGTCATACTTTGATTTTCCGGTAAACAAAGTGCGTTCAAAATTTGCAATGGCGCGTGTGAGTGTATAAGGAGAAGGCTCCAGATTGTATGCTTTTAAAAAAAGTTCGGGATACTCGGGATGATTTTTTAATCGTTCAACAACTTTCAGCACGTTAAAATCCATCTCCTCATGACTTTCAATAGGAGCTACTACCTGTTGTTCCAGAGTAGGTGAGCCTCCATCCCAGAACATATTGGGTTGGTACGCTGTATTTAAAACGGTCATGGCATTACGCAACACATGTCGTCCGTCAATACCTTGCGAAACAGGCAGACCATCTGTCATCTTTTTATCGGTGTGATGGCAACTTGAACATGATATTGTACTGTCGCGCGAAAGTATCGGATCGAAAAAAAGTTTTTTGCCTAACGCTATTCTGTTTTTTGTTGGCTGATTGTCGTCAGGAATATTTGGATAAGGAAATCCTGTTGGTACTTCCAGTGTCAACACTTCGTTTCCAGTGTCAATGGCATCATCTTTACGGCATGAGGTGATGAGTGACGATGAAATGACTACGAATAAAACAATGAAAAATATTCCTGTAATTTTCCGATTCATAATTATTGAACACTAAACGATGTAAGCCAATTGTCGGCTAATTTATTTTCGAGACCGGTGCGTGGTAAAGTATGTGTTACATTTTCACTCTGTAAATCTACTCCGCTCAGCATTTTCTGAAAATCAAATTTCAGGTTGATGACAGCAGTGCCTGATTCTGATACAGTGAATGAATGTTGCGAGAAATCAATTACACGTGCAAGTTCATCCGTTCCCAGATGATAAGATAGTGTACCATTCAGTGTTCCTGAAGGAATGAAAGAAGTGTCAGCCAAACCTTCTGCTTTCATAAAGATATAACCAACATTCCACCCCCAGTGCATGGTGTTCGGCTGATAACTCAAAGGATGGTTTGACGGATACAATGCAGGGTCGCTGTGATTAACTGCAGAGTCTATGCCCACCATAAAACGGAATCCTATATAGTGCCCAATGGGTACTTGTCCCAATGTGTAATCAGGTTGCTGAACATCTACCAGCAGCACTTTGCCTGTCAGTGGCAGTTCACTTCCATCATCTTTTATCAAAACAATATTGCTGATGTAATATCTAAAATCAGAGAGAGAAAATATTCTACCTGTTGTATCTGCTAAGGTAGTATTTAATATCAGCGCACTGTTTCCGCTGGTGTGCGAAAACTTAAATGCAAGTGTCTGCGTATTGCCTGAGTGATTGGTAGAGTCAGAAATATTTATGGGCTGCTCTACTGCATCATCTTTTTTGCACGAAGCAAACACAGTTAAAAATAGTAATGCTACAATTGAAATCCTTTTCATGAAATTTAAAATAACAGTACGAATTTAAACCAATTTATTCAATTGCATTGCATCCGGTTTCACCGTCAGGCCGTTTTGCGTAACCATTGCAACAGTGTTACAGTTCAGACGTTTTTTCTGTCGTTATTCCGGCTGAAAGGCAGAAGGTATATTGTCTGCAATTTTTGTTGCCAACGGCAGCACATCCATGGTATGGGTATAATATTCCAGCGGAATATTTACACCATCCAGTACCTTTCTGATATCAAATACAATTCCCAGTTCCGTGTCTTCATTACTTCTTACTTCAAATGCTGTTGTGCTGAAGTCAATAGTACGTTTCATCTGATCGAGACCTATGTGATAGTAGAAATCAAAATCAGGTGTACCATTGCCGGCAGCACTTGTGTCCACCTTTCCTTCCATGATCATAAAAATATAACCCTGATTCCATCCCCAGTGCATGGTAGGATTCTGATAGCTCAGCGGACTTGATGACGGATAAGTTGCTGGATCGCTGTGATTGGTAACAGAGTCTATTCCGAATAAAAACCGGTAACCTTTGTATTTACCCACAGGCACCTTGCCTATTTCATATTCTGCCGTCATCGGATTTGCCAGCAGCACTTTTCCTGTCATTGGCAGTTCAGTGCCATCCTCTTTAATCAGCACAATATTGCTGATATAATATCTGCAGTCACTCAGCGTAAACGATCTGCCTGTGGCATCTGTAAACACCGAAGTATAATTTGCTGCCGTATTGCCCACCAGCGTATGCAGGTGAAAAGAGAGTTCCTGCTCGGCAGGGCTGTTGTCTTTATCTTTTTTGCAACCGGTGAATGTTGCGGCAGCTATAAGTAATGCCGCTAAGGCTATAGTGATATTTTTTTTCATTTTTTATCAGATGATTTTAATTTATTAATTCAATGTAAATGATATTCCTGTTATCAGTCGCATATTGTTCTCAGCCTGATAACCGTTTACTTTTGTTTGCACAGGCAATTGCACTGCTGCTTCGAGTGCAAACTTACGATAATACCAGTTGGCTCCTGCATGTACATAGGTCATACTGCCTCCGCTGTTGCTCACTTTTTCTTTTTTAAAAATATCGTTTGCAGCATACTCCCAGTAAATACCTGCACTTGGATACAACTGACTTCTTTTCCAGTTGAGTTCATAGTATGCTGTCAGGTTTACATTCAGTTTGTTGCCCGGAACAAATGAATATTTGTTTCTTGTTCCAAACAGATAATTTGCATTCAGCATGGTACCAACTTTTTTATATCGGGTAAGATACGTCAACCCTGCCATCGGATTCCAACTTCCCATTCCGGGTTGATGTGTAAACTCATGTGCTTCCGTCATTTCATTTGCTGATAATTTTCCGGTAGGCACACGCAGCCCCGGTCCTGCAAGCAATCTGTGACTGAAACCTGCCGAGTCGGTTCTCACTATATTAAACACCTGATAAGAAGCAAGCAGCGTTAAGTCACCAATACCTTCATACACATTTTCTGCTTTCATATCCTCATGATGCATGTCGTGGTGTGTGATTCCTAAGGCTGCTTTTGCTCTGTTGCTCATGCCGTCATGATTATAGATATAAGGAAGTGATGCAATGAGTTGTAATTTTTGAACCGGATAATATTGTGCATGCAGTTCGTACTCATTTCGGTTTTCAAAAAAATCTTTTTTACCCAAACCCATCTCACTAAGTTCTGCAGGGCTCATTTCTGTGCCGCTGTACGACTGAAAATGATAACGAAATCCTATGCTGTTTTTTTTGTATTGCGGATTCAGCCCAAGATAACAATTACAAAAATCGCAGGCGAACACAAAGGATGGCAACAGCAACACCATCAGTAATATTGTTTTTTTCATCATAAACTTTTTAAAAAATTAAACAGAAATATTAATGCATACAGGATGCAATAATCTCAGGAAAGCATACGCTCTCCGTTTATTTATGCCGACAAGTCCTTATCAGCTGTAAAAAAAGTTATGGCTAACTTAATGGCGGGTGAAAAATCAGTGTTCTGAATCTAACTGTTAATACATCTTCATAAACAGGAAATTCTGCTTTGGTCATTTTTGGAGTTGTGGCAACAGGTGAAACCATCTCCTGACAAAAGAGCATCAATTCTGATTTCTCAACATTATTGCTCCATGGTGCCTTCTGATGTTTTTCCTGCTCTTTCATTTCCTTTGCCAGATGGCATTTACCGTTGCAATGCATCTTGGGTCTGGCTTTATTCTCGCATAACGAAATGTAATAAGACTCATTTATCAGATAGTGAAAAAACAACATACTCTGTCCGAATGAACTGAATAGTATTACGGTTGACAGAAATATGGAAACAATAATTTTCACCACTGCAAAGATAACTCATTAAAAAATTGCCATCGGGTGATAAACATCAGCAATGGTATAAGAGTTTTATCAATTTACAAAAAATTACTTGCTGTCAGCGATACTCTCCAAAAACACTTCTCAGCGTATCCGATATTTCGCCAAGTGTAGCATAATGCTCCACGCAGGTAATGATAAATGGTATCAGGTTGGTATTATCCTGAGCTGCTGTTTTCAACGCTGCCAGTGATTGTTGCACATTGTCGTTATTACGTTCTGATTTGAGTTGCTGTAGTTTTTGTATCTGAAGTTTTCTGATGTTATCGTCAATGCTCAGCAAATCATCAAATGCAGGTTCTTCTACCTGAAAACGGTTTACACCTACAATAATTTTTTCACCGTTCTGCACCTGCGACTGATATCGATAAGCGGCATTTGCAATTTCGTTCTGAATAAATCCTGCTTCAATGGCTGCTACAGCGCCACCCATTTCGTCAATTTTTTTGATGTATTCCCAAGCTGCTGCTTCAACCTCATCGGTAAGTGTTTCTACAAAATAGGAACCTCCTAAAGGATCTACCGTTTGAGTTGCTCCACTTTCATAGGCAATTATCTGTTGAGAGCGCAGCGCAATGCGTGCTGCATTCTCTGTAGGCAGTGACAGTGCCTCATCAAAACCATTGGTATGTAATGACTGTGTTCCTCCGAGCACAGCACTCATTGCCTGCAGTGTAACCCGAATAATATTGTTCTGCGGTTGTTGTGCTGTTAACGTGCTTCCTCCTGTTTGTGTATGAAAACGCAGCATCATAGCCCGCTCATCTGTTGCACCAAGTTCTTTGGTTATGGTAGCCCACATTCTGCGTGCAGCTCTGAATTTTGCTACTTCTTCGAAAAAATTATTATGTGCATTAAAGAAAAACGAAATTCTTCTTGCAAAAACATTAATGTCTAATCCTGCTGCCATAGCTGCTTTCAGATATGCTTTGCCGTCAGCTAATGTAAACGCAAGTTCCTGCACTGCTGTACTTCCTGCTTCGCGAATATGATAACCTGAAACTGAAATGGTGTTCCACTTCGGCACTTCGCGGCTGCAGTAATCAAATATATCTGTAATAATACGCATTGAAGGTTTGGGTGGATATATATATGTTCCGCGCGCTGCATATTCTTTCAGGATATCATTCTGTATCGTCCCCGAAATTTTTTTCAAATCGGCACCTTGCCTTTTTGCAAGAGCAATATACATGCTCAGCAATATTGCTGCCGTAGCGTTTATCGTCATCGAAGTGGTTATCTCCTCCAATCTTATCCCGTCAAACAGTGCCTCCATATCACGCAGCGAGTCTATGGCCACGCCCGACTTTCCAACTTCGCCTTCGGCAAGTGTATGGTCAGAGTCATATCCTATTTGCGTAGGCAAATCAAATGCAACGGACAATCCCGTTGTACCTTGCTTCAGCAGGTAATGATAACGCTTATTGGACTCTTCTGCAGTAGAAAATCCTGCATACTGCCGCATAGTCCACAATTTGGAGCGATACATATCCTGTTGTACTCCTCGCGTAAAAGGAAATTTTCCGGGCATATCCTGCATGGGATTACACGAAGTGTAAACTCGTTTTATTTCAATACCTGAGTCTGTTTGCGGATTGGGGTTTTTTATTTGCTCTGCCATAGTGCAAATATGGTAAGAAAAACCCATTTCTGTCAGCTATACCATTGCGCAGTACATTTTTTTATTTAGATAAGAAATTAATTATCATTGTCAGCATATAAGCCACGCAATAACATCATAATGTTACCATAAATTATTTACCTTCGCTCAACCACTCCATTATCAATCTCTCACCCCATGTCATTCCTCAAACTCATCTCACTCATCTTCCTCAGCCTCGATGCATACCTTGGCATCCGTTTCTTCCTCAACGTCATTGGCCTGCTTCAAACCAGCAAATATTCTCAGGGAGCCACATTGCTCTATGCAATCATTTTCCTCAGCCTTGCTGCCGTTGGAATTTATTTTTTGTTTTTCCGCAGCAACCTCAAACTCGCCTTGTGGATTAGCCTTGCACCCTGGCTCTTGCTTTTCATCATTCAGTTGCTCAGCATGATTTTCAGCGATCAGCATTAATCACATGAACCCAATATATTTTACTGTTCGCTGGCGCGAAGAACTTGTTGCTTCATGTGACCAAGGTGCTTTGGTATTTGAGTTAACCATGGGCAAGTATCATGTGTATTTTCCGGATGAACAATGTTGGAAAAACAACGTGCCCGCTTGGGCAACCAATCAGTGGGAGCACTTTTATTCTGAATGTTCAAAATGGTGCGCTGCCAACAAAATACCTATCACCCTCACCTCTGATGCTCTTGTTTACGAAGAAAAAAAACAATAGTAAAATTTTAGAAAAACAGTATTAAATATTTTTTGCGATGAGAATTTATCAATGCATAATGTAATTACTTTAGAAGTAATTACATGAAACTTCAAACAATAAAATTCATCCTTACTTAAATCGGTGCGCTGATTTTGTCAGCTCCTCAGGGCTGAGCGATTTAAAATACGTATAGGTTCGCTTCAGCCCTTCTTCCCTCTGCACCGTAGGTTCCCAGCCAAGTATTTCTCTTGCTCGGCTTATGTCAGGCCGCCTTTGTTTAGGGTCGTCCTGGGGCAATGGTTTGTAAATAATTTTTTGTGTCGTCCCCGTCAGTTGTATAATCTCCTCTGCAAATTGTTTTATCGTTATCTCCACCGGATTACCTATGTTCACCGGATACACATAGTCACTCATCAGCAATCGGTAAATCCCTTCTACCAAATCATCCACATAACAAAACGAGCGCGTCTGGCTTCCGTCACCAAACACTGTAATATCTTCTCCCCTCAGTGCCTGTCCCACAAATGCAGGCAGCGCCCTTCCGTCATTCAGTCGCATACGTGGCCCGTAAGTATTAAATATTCTTACAATACGTGTATCTAATTTATGATAGGTATGATAAGCCATCGTTATCGCCTCCTGAAAACGTTTTGCCTCATCATACACTCCGCGTGGCCCTATCGGATTCACGTTTCCCCAGTAATCTTCGTTCTGCGGATGCACCAAGGGGTCGCCATACACTTCCGAAGTACTCGCCACAAGTATGCGTGCTTTTTTTGCAAGTGCAAAACCCAGTAAATTATGTGTCCCAAGCGAGCCTACCTTCAGTGTTTGTATCGGTATTTTCAGATAATCTATTGGCGATGCCGGTGAGGCAAAGTGCAGCACATAATCTATCGTGCCCGGCACATGCACAAACTTCGATACATCATGATGATAAAAAACAAACTCCTTCAGTTTAAATAAATGCTCTATGTTTTTCAGATCACCTGTTATCAGGTTATCCATTCCCACTACCTCATAACCTTCTTTTATAAATCGGTCGCACAAATGCGAACCCAAAAACCCGGCAGCACCGGTAATAAGAATTCTTTTCATAAATTTTTTTCTAACTGATTACTTCACGGCCTATACTGTTGTAATAATATCCCATCTCTTTCATCTTCGCAGGATCATACAAATTGCGTCCGTCAAAAATAATTTTCTCTTTCAGCAAAGTATCTATTCTTCCAAAGTCAGGCGTACGAAACAGGCTCCATTCCGTTGCTATCAGCAAGGCATCAGCATCCTTCAGTGCATCATACTCATCTGTTGCAAACACAATCTTATCACCCAACAGTTTTTTTACATTGTTCATTGCTTCCGGGTCAAATGCTTTCACTGTTGCTCCTGCCTTCAGCAGTTCGTCTATGATATACAGTGCAGGTGCTTCGCGTATATCATCAGTATCCGGTTTAAAAGCAAGTCCCCACAGTGCAAAATGTTTTCCTTTCAGATTTCCTTTAAAATATTTTTTCACTTTCTCCACCAGCACAAGCTTCTGCGCATCGTTCACCTCCATCACCGATTGCAATATCCTGAAATCATAATCATACTGCTTCGAAGTATGCTCCAGTGCCTGCACATCTTTCGGAAAACAACTTCCACCATATCCAATTCCGGCAAACAAAAATCTTTTGCCTATTCGGTTGTCTGCGCCAATGCCTATACGCACTGCATCCACGTTGGCTCCCACTTTCTCGCAAAGATTTGCAATCTCATTCATAAAAGTAATCTTGGTAGCAAGAAACGAGTTAGCTGCATATTTGGTAAGCTCTGCACTGCGCTCATCCATAAAATAAATCGGATTGCCTTGTCGCAGAAACGGTGCATATAAATCCTGCATCACCTGCTTTGCTCTTTCCGAGCGTGTCCCTATCACCACTCGGTCAGGTTTCATAAAATCATCCACTGCAAAACCTTCTCTCAAAAATTCCGGATTCGAAATCACATCAAATGCTCCTTTATATTTTTTGGCAATGGCATCATGCACTTTCTCTGCCGTTCCCACAGGCACAGTGCTTTTGTTGATGACAATTTTATATTCGGTAAGCAAACTACCTAACTGATCAGCTACTCCCAACACGTATGATAAATCTGCTGAACCATCTTCACCGGGTGGTGTTGGCAATGCAAGAAAAATTACAGATGCTTTTTTTACTGCTTCAGCAAGGTCTGTTGTAAACGATAATCTGTTTTGTTTAATGTTGCGTTCAAACAACACATCAAGATGTGGTTCGTAAATAGGAATTTCTCCCTGCCGCATTCTCTCAACCTTTGATTTGTCAATATCCACACAGATGACATGGTTGCCCATTTCGGCAAAACAGGTTCCTGTTACTAATCCTACATATCCTGTTCCTACTACTGCAATATTCATTATTAAATTTACTCTTTATTAAAGGTTATACTTTTATTATTTACAAAAATCAAGCACCGAACGTGTGATGTATTCCAGTTGCTCCTCATCCAGTTCCGTATGCATAGGCAGCGATATCACATTTGCACAAAGTTTTTCTGTTGCCGGAAAAGCACCTTCTTTATAACGATCATCTTTATATGCCTTCTGCATGTGCAGCGGAATCGGATAATAAATCATTGCCGGAATTTCTTTCGAAGCAAGATGTTGTCTCAGCTCATCACGGTTCACACCGTTCAGCACCAGTGTGTATTGATGAAATACATGTGTTGACTTTGCATCACGTTCAGGAAATTTAATTTTTGCGTTTCCGCCAAAAGCTTTGTCGTAATAAGCTGCTGCTTTTTGTCGTGCTGCTGCATATTCATCTAAGTGTCGCAGTTTTATCCTCAGAATAGCTGCCTGCAAACTGTCGAGTCGTGAGTTTACACCTATCTCGTCATGCACATATTGAACAGACTGTCCATGGTTGGCCACCATTCTCAGTTTTTGTGCAAGCGTATCATCATTCGTAAAAATTGCACCGCCATCGCCCATGCATCCAAGGTTCTTACTTGGAAAAAATGATGTGCATCCAATGGTTCCAATGGTTCCTGCTTTTTGTTTTCTTCCATCCGAAAAAATATAATCGGCACCAATTGCCTGAGCAGTATCTTCAATCACATAGAGATTATGTTTCCCGGCAATCTGCATGATGCTTTCCATGTCGGCACACTGGCCAAACAAATGCACAGGCACGATGGCTTTTGTTTTTGGAGTAATTGCCTTTTCAATAGCTGCAGGGTCAATGGTAAATGTTCCCGGAATCACTTCAACCAAAACAGGTTTCAGTTTTAGCAGTGCAATTACTTCTGCTGTTGCAACGTAAGTAAAGCTTGCAGTGATTACTTCATCACCCGGCTGAAGGTTCAGTGCCATCATTGCTATCTGCAATGCATCTGTTCCGTTAGCGCAGGGTATCACATGTTTGCAGTTCAGATATTTTTCAAGTTCAGCCTGAAAAGATTTTACTTCAGGGCCATTGATATAAGCCGAACTCATAATGGTATCAAGCACTGCTTTATCAATTTCAGGTTTTATTTTCTGATATTGGCTGATTAAGTCAACCATGTGTATTTTTCTCATTGTAATACTCTTTTTAACGGCTGCGAAGATAAGCTAAAGGTCGCTTAAAAAGTAATGTGAAAAGGTTAATTAGCCCACCACTGTACGTTAGTTTTTTCTGTTCATTTAAAAATGAGAGTTGTACCTTTAGCCCCTCAGCATGAATCTGTCTTTTAAAATAGCCAAACGTTACCTCCTCGGTAAAAAATCACACAACATCATCAACCTTATCAGTCTTGTTTCGGTGATGGGTGTGTTCACAGGCACCATGGCGCTTATCATTGTGCTCAGTGTATTCAATGGATTCGGCAATCTGGTCATTTCTCTCTACGATTCCTTCGACCCCGACATCAAAATTGTTACTGCCAAAGGCAAAACCTTTGACAACGCCTCACTCGACCTCAGTGCTATTCGCTCCCTAAAGGGTGTGGCATACGCTACTTATACGCTCGAAGAAAACGGTTTGGTAAAATACAACGACAAACAGTTTATTGCCACCATCAAAGGTGTTGACGATACACTCATCAGGCGCACGGGAATCGCAGCTTCCGTAGTTTCAGGTACCGACAAGGTGCAGGAAGGTAGCCGTATCAGCGCTCTCATCGGCAGCGGCATTGCTTATTCATTGGGTGTTCACCTCGAGGGCGACTGGTCGCAACTTTCCATTTACATGCCCGACAAAAACGTAACCACTCTTACCAATCCCGAATCAGCTTTCAGAGAAAAAGATATTGCTCCCGGAGGAGTTTTTTCAATTCAGCAGGACTTTGATTCAAAGTATGTACTCGTTCCTCTTGGTTTTGTTCGCGAGCTTGCAGGCGATGACAACCGCTCCTCAGCAGTTGAAGTGATACTTGATAAAGAAGCAGACGAAGCAGCTGTATTATCTGCAATAAAAAAAATCAGTGGAGAAAAATTTGTAGTCAAAACACGTTTGGAACAACATGCATTCATGTATAAAATTCTGCATTCAGAAAAATGGGCTGTGTTTTTAATTTTATCATTCATCATGGTTATTGGCATTTTCAATATTCTGGGCACCCTCACCATGCTCGTCATCGAAAAGAAAGAAGATATACTTACGCTGAAATATCTCGGTGCTCCTTTTCTGCTGGTGCGCAATGTGTTTTTTTATCAGGGGCTGATGATTACCCTCACCGGAATTGTTGGCGGACTTTTGAGCGGAGCACTTATTTGTTTTCTGCAGCAGACACTGGGAATCATTAAACTTGGCAATGCAGAGTCATTTGTTGTAGAGTATTATCCTGTTGATATGCAGTGGTTGGATTTTGTCAATGTTTTTTCTGTGGTGTTTGTTATCGGTGCACTTGCATCACTTCTCATTTCCGCACATCTGGTGCGCAAACGTTATCAGAGTATATAATCACTTATCCAGTTTTGTTATTTGTATTGAAATAAAAAAGGGCTGCCTTTGAGCAACCCTTTATTTCAAATCTTAATTAATTTAATTATTTCTTGGCAACACCTGCATTGGCTTTTCCACCAAAGTCAATAACTATTGGCGTAGAAATACACAATGAGGAGTAAGTACCGATGATACGTCCTATGAGCAGTGCAAAGATGAAACTGCGTATTACCTCACCACCGAAAATAAATATCACAATAAGTACGAAGAATACAGTAAGTGTAGTATTGATGGTTCGGCTCAGTGTGGCATTCAACGCTTCGTTTATCACCACTTCATCAGGAGCAGTGTGATGGTGCCCCAGATATTCGCGGATACGGTCAAACACAACCACTGACTCTGTCATCGTATAACCCATTACTGTGAGGATGGCCGCTATAAAATGCTGGTCTATTTCAAGAGCAATAGGAATTACTCCGTTCAGTATAGCAAAGAAAGAAAGTACAATCAACACGTCATGGAACAACGCCACTACGGCACCCAGACCATATTGCCATTTTTTGAATCGGATAAAGATATATCCAAACATCAGCGCACAAGAAATCAACACAGCCCACACAGCACTTTTCTTAATGTCATCAGCAATGGTTGGCCCCACTTTCTGTGACGATATCACATCCACCGATTTAAACTTCTCAAAATCGGGTGCAGTCTGATACAACGGTTTCAGTCCGGTATATAATTTATCTATGATTACATTCTCCACATTCGATGCTGTATCATGAATCAGATAAGCAGTGGTAATTTTAAAACGATCTACCGTTCCAACTGATTTTACTTCAGGAGCATCTTCCAGCAACGGAGCTAATGCCATACGTATATCTTCTGTCGAAACAGATTTGTCCATCTGAATGGTATAGGTACGTCCTCCTTCAAAGTCAACACCATAGTTGAGCCCTTTCATGCTGAAAGCTACAATACCACCAATGATGATAAGAGAAGAGAAAATGTAATATTTCTTTCTGTTATCTACAAAGTTGAAGTGGATATTTTTATAAACGTTGTTTGAGAAATTATTTCCGAAGGAAATAGGTTTGTTCTTATCTAATAAACTTTCGAATACGATGCGCGACAACAGTACCGCTGAAAACAGGGATGTCAATACACCAATTACAAGTGTGGTTGCAAAACCCTGTACAGGACCAGAACCAAAAATATAAAGTACTATACCCAGAATCAGGAGTGTAAAGTTAGAGTCGAGGATAGATGGCATGGCATGCTTGAAACCATCAGAGATAGCTAATCGTATTCCTTTACCTGCGCGCAACTCCTCCCGCACCCGTTCGAAGATAAGAATGTTGGCATCCACCGACAGACCTATCGTAAGCACAATACCCGCAATACCCGGCAGTGTAAGCACCGCACCGAGTGATGCAAGCACACCCATGATGAAAAAGATGTTGGCAAACAAGGCAAGGTTGGCAACCCATCCTGCACGCATGTAATAAAATCCCATGAACAACAGGATGACTACAAATGCTCCGGCAAAAGATATCCAGCTGTTTTGAATAGCCTCATCACCCAGTGAAGGACCAACAATAGCTTCTTCAACTATATGTGCAGGAGCAGGAAGTTTACCTGCTTTAAGAATATTGGCTAAGTCCTGTGCTTCCGAAATTTCAAAATTTCCAGTAATGGAAGAACGTCCTCCTGCGATTTCACCCTGTACGTTAGGATATGAATAAACATAATTATCGAGCACGATAGCAATACTCTTTCCGATGTTTTCACCGGTAAGTCGTTTCCATGTTTTGGCACCTTCAGGATTCATGCTCATCGAAATTTCCGGAGCACTGTTAAACTGTCCGAACTCCTGTGTAGCATCAGTAATAGCAGCACCGTCAAGAGGAGCTTTTCCGTCACGACTTTTTACACGAATAGCAATAAGCTCTAAAAACTTGGACTCTTTTGTTGGAGGTTTTGCTGTCCACAACAAGCGAAGATCGCGTGGTAAAATATTTTTAATTTCAGGACGCTGAAAAATGGCATTCACTTTTCCGGTATCTTTAATGGCTGCATAACCTACAACAGGTCCCTTGCGGTATTCACTCTGGTTTTGTGCATTGTTGAAGATTGCTGGAGTAAGTACTGCAAACAGTGGATTTTCTTTAGAAAATTTGGCAAACTGTGCCTGAGCTGAAGTATCTTTTGCAGAGGTGTCACTGTTGAGTTTACTCAATAATGCCGGTTTTTTGTTGGCACCGGTATCAGCTTCGGCAACAGTTGCAGCCATTGTTGAGTCGGTTACAGCAGTTGAATCTGTGCTGAGGCTGTCACCACTGATAGGTGTGTCAAGAGCAACAAGTTTTTTATTTACTTCTTCAAGCTTAGGGAATATCTCTGCATTGTCATAAGTCTCCCAGAACTCAAGTTGTGCAGTTCCCTGCAACAGTTTTCTCACACGATCAGGTTCTTTTACACCGGGCAATTCAATCAGAATTCGTCCTCCGCCTAACTGCTGAATATTAGGTTGTGCCACACCAAATTTGTCAATACGTGTACGAAGAATATTGTACGTACGGCTGATGGCAGCATCTGCTTCTCCCTGTATTACTTTAAGAACATCCTGATTGGTAGAGTTGAAATTTACACGGTTCTGCAAATCCATTGTGCTGTACAGTGCAGCAAGTTTTGCATTGGGATTATTCTTTTCAAATGCTTCACCAAATAGCTGAACAAGGCCTTTCTGGCTGGTACGTTTAGCCTGATGTGCATCATCCAGGGCTTTCAATAACATCGGGTCATTTGGATTATTGGAAAGATTGCGAATAAGATCTGTAATGCTGATTTCCATCGTTACATTCATCCCACCTTTCAGGTCAAGACCCAGATTTATTTCTCTCTCTTTACATTCCTGATAAGTGTATTTTTTTACTCCCAGGTTATATACAGTAAGAGGCCCAATGGAGTCAATGTATGCCTTGTATGCATCAGGATCGCCATGTGTGGCGGCATGAGCTTTTTTCTCAACTCTCAGAGTTACCCAGGTGAATGATAATTGAAATAAGCAGATGATGGATACCAGTATGGCTAAAAATTTAATAGCGCCTTTGCTTTGCATGAATAATAGATTTTTCGGTAAATTTTTTAAGAGCGGCAAATATAGAAGTTTTTAACAAAAGTTATATTCAATATTTATCACACATTTTCAACCCTTTAGCCTATCTGATGGTTGGTTTAGCTTTTCAAAAAGTTAGTTTTTTTTATCCAATTGTCTGTTACATGCCGGTTTCTTTCCTCAAAGAAGGCTTTTTCAGGTTTTATAGGCAGTAATAAAGTTTCAATCAAAAGACAACATATAAAATAGTTCAGAAAATTATCTTTTTTATATGATAACAGTCATCTGTCCGGACTCAAACTATAGTCGTCAGTTCGTGTTTTAATACAGAATTTAAAACAAAGGGATATGATTAATATTGGATTAAACAAAAAAGACACCAAGGAACTTGTCGGCAAACTGAATGAATTGTTGGCTGATTATATGGTATTTTATCAGAATGCACGCGGGCTGCACTGGAATATCAGAGGTGAAAAATTTTTTGAGTTGCACATCAAGTTTGAAGAGTTGTACGACAACCTGTTTTTAAAAATTGATGAAATAGCTGAGCGCATACTCACTCTTGACGGAACACCATTGCATACGTTTGATGATTTTGTGAAAACAGCCGATGTAAAACCGGTGAAAAATGTTACAGATGCAACCCGTTCAGTCAAATCAGTACTGGATGCATTTGCCACCATACTGGTTAAACAACGTCATATTCTTGCTATTGCAGCCGAAGCTGATGACGAAGGCACCAATGCCATGATGAGTGATTATATCCGCGAGCAGGAAAAACTTGTTTGGATGTATAATGCTTATCTCAGTAAGTAAGGCCTGTTTTATTCTGTGGTTTGAAACGTTTCTGCTTTAATTAAAAAGCAAAAGTTGATTTAGAAGAATTACATGTTTAAAATTTGAGGAGATTTATCACTCCTTTGGAGTATAAACCGTAAACACCCGGTTCAGATTAAACCCAAAGTGAATACCTCCGTCAAGCCAGTCGCCTGTTGTTTCAGCAATAAATCCTTTCTCCACCATACTGCGCGAGTTGGTAAAATGTACCTGAAAAACGTGGCCACCGGTTTCTATATCAAAACCTACTGCAAGTGAGTTTTTATAAGTTGATGATATCTGTCCCGGAAAAACATAATAATATTCTGCAGTGAAATTAACGCTTCGCGATAGCCGGATGCGACCACCACCGCCCAGTGCAAACACATCATTTTTTTCAGATGCCGTAGGCACAAGATTGCGGTGTACATAACTTGGCATGAGTTGCAACGAAAAAGTGTTGGACACTTTTGATGCTATCAGCAACTGATGTGAATATGTCAGCCTTGAGGAAAAATAATTTTTTCGGTCAGGGTCCGAAAATCTCAGTGTGTTTATCTGCATAGCACTTACGCCTGTTATAGTTACCGGTGTTCCTCCTTTGCGTTGTTTCAGTAATTTGGCTTTCAGAAATCCATCATACGTTTTTTCAAAAGTACTTCTTCCCACACCTACCGTAAGCCAGTTGAATACACCGTAATCAAATCCAAGTCGCATGGTTGCCTGGTCAAGCCCGAAAAATTCATAGGAGCCCTGATTGATTTGTCCAAAACGATGTTGCACTGTAAACAGCAGCTCACCCTGTTTGCAGGTTTCAATGTCGTGGCCGTTAATCAATCTTATTGATTTAAATGTTGCAGTAACTTCTTCCTTTTTTGTTTTGGTGTTTTGTTGTTCCATTATTTTCATAAGGTCGTCCTGCGCAAATAATGCATAAGACGGTAGCAACACTGCACATGTCAGCAGTACTTTTCTCATAAACATTCCCGTATGTATATTTCTCATCAGTTTTTCTTTTGATATGGTGAAAGGTCAAATTTACAGGTTACCTTCACTACTTCGGCAATGTTTTCAATTACCAGCTTGGGAATGGTAATATTATAATCCTTCAGCGCAATATTAAAACTTCCTTCCAGCGAAGGCATTCCGCCTTTCACGCTGTATGCAGCTGTATAAGAAGCAGGCTGTTCCACTCCATGTATTTTCATGGTGCCTGTTACGTTTACATTATAAGAAGTGTCTCTGTTGGTAACAAGAGCTTCGGCAATTTTACCTTTAAAGGTGGCGTCTTTATACTTATCGCTTTCCAGATATTTCTCATTGAAGTGTTCTTCCATCAGCGCTTTTGCAAATTTAAAAGTGCGAATGGCTATGATAGAAAGTACTTCACCATTGGAAGTGTTCACAATACAGTTAGCCTTATTTGATGTTGCTTCAATGTCTTCAAGAGGTGCTTTAGAATAAAAAGTCACCTTGCCTGTGTTTGTCATATACACGGATTGAGCAGAGGCAATCATGCTCAGTGTCATTCCTGATATTATTATTAAAAAAATTCTTAACATATTTTCTTCATTTAATTATCCTGCATACCATCATTTATCCATATAGTTATTTTTCTGATATCGCAATCGCTTAGTTTGTTCTGATCCTGCGGCATAGCAATATATCCACTCTCATGGTTAATCGTTCCAAGAAGTCTTCCGTCTGCAGCCACTTGTTTTACCGACTGATAGTTATCCAGCACCACACTGCCATTGGCTATGGCTGCCGAGTGGCAACTGTAACAATAATTTTTAAGCACAGGCGCCACACTCTCAGAGTAAGTTACGTTTGTCGTATCGCAACTTGTTGACGGATACAATTCATCTTCCACATCATAGTAGCAACTGCTGAATGCCATTACAAGGAATGTGCCCGCGAGCAAATATATTTTTTTATTCATGTTGCATTAATTATCAGGATAACCTTCGTTAACCCATTTTACAATTTGTTTAATCTGGCATTGGCCGATATATTTGTTAGAGTCGGCAAAGTCGGGCATGGTTACATATCCTGGTGCATGTGTAATGGTGCCAACCAACTTTCCATTGGCAGCAATGGCAGCCACATCATCATAAGTTGTCAGTATCAGATTTCCCGAAAGCATATACGGATTGTGGCAGGTTTTGCAAAGACTTTCTATAATTGGTTTTATGGTTTGCGAATAAGTAACATTTAAGGTGTCGCACTGAAGGCATGCATTGTTTTTTGCGCCCTGCATTATCCAGTTATATATAATGTTGATTTGTGCAGCACTCAGAGGTTGATTGGGTGGAGGCGGCATGATATCATCAGAGTCTGTTTCAGTAATAACTTTATAGAGTTTACTGTCGTCAGGATTTCCTGCTTTCACTTTTCCGGTGTTGATAATGTTGGTGTAAGTATCGAGAATTACATCATCTTCATGCGAAGCAGCATCATGGCATCCGCTGTAGGCACAGGCAGTTTGTATGAGTGGTTGTACAGTGTTTTTAAAATATACGGTATCGCTGTTGCAAAAAGCAGACACGGTGCTGTCGGCCTGTGGAATATTAATCTGTGGTATATCATGTTTGCACGAAGCAGCTGCCACCACCCATACAGAGAGAAACAGAAGTGATGTTGAAATTTTTAATGGTGTCTCCATGCTGAAAAAAATTTATCTGCTAAAATCAAAAACTACGTTTCGGATACAAATAAATAAATCAAAACAACAACTATGTTTATTCTTTAATCTAAAACCCATTTTGAATACTGTACCTTTGCACAAAATTAAGTTAAATGTTATCCATGCTTCTTTTTCTTGATAATCTTGGTGGCGGAGAGTTGTTGGTTATTTTGGTATTTGTACTTTTCTTTTTTGGTTCCAAAAAAGTTCCTGACCTGGCCCGTGGTTTAGGACGTGCCAGCCGCGAGTTTAAAGATGCCATGAATGGAGTTCAGCGTGAGATAGAAGAAAGTATGAAAACACCTCCGGTGGCAAAAAAAGAAATCTCAGAAGCTGAAAAGCCACTGCCTGAAGAAATCAATGTGCCGACAGATCAAAAAAGTGAAATTTCCGGCACACCCCCCTCAAATTCGGTATCAAGACCTCAAAAAATCGAATAATTTCACCAATTAACCCGATTTTTTAGGGGGTCATGTTAAAAAAAATGCAAAAAAACTTGACAAGCCCTGTATTTTTGATTTATGTTTGCAGCGCATAAACATTAAACAAAAACACATTTTATGAGCAATGTTCGCTTTCGTGCGCTCGAATCTCTGAACTCACGCCCTCCGGTAAAGGTGGAAGCACCTTCCAACAAAATCTCCGACTACTTTGGCATCAATGTTTTCAACAACGAAGCAATGCTGAAGTTCTTACCCAAGAATGCCTACAAGGCAGTTATTGCTGCCATTGAAACAGGCGAAAAAATTGACCGTAAAATTGCAGGTGAAATAGCCCATGGAATGAAAGAATGGGCCATTAGTCATGGTGCCAAACACTACACACACTGGTTTCAGCCGCTTACCGGTACTACTGCCGAAAAGCATGACAGCTTCTTCGAGATGGAAGGAGAAAATTCCTTCGAACATTTCTCAGGTGGTTCTTTGGTTCAACAGGAGCCAGATGCCAGCAGTTTCCCGAGTGGGGGCATTCGCAATACTTTTGAAGCCAGAGGTTATACAGCATGGGATCCCGGTTCTCCGGCATTTATTATGGAGAGCCTGAACGGAAAAACACTCTGTATTCCTACCATCTATGTTTCATATACCGGTGAAACACTCGATAATAAAGCACCATTACTGAAAGCAGTACATGCACTCAACATGGCTGCTGTGCCTGTAGCACAGTATTTCGATAAAGACATTACCCGCATCATTCCTACACTTGGTATTGAACAGGAATATTTTCTGGTAGATGCTGCATTATTTCATGCACGCCCCGATATGGAAGTTACCGGACGTACCTTGTTTGGTCACGCTCCTGCCAAAGGACAACAACTCGAAGACCATTATTTCGGCTCCATACCTTCAAGAGTAAATGCATTTATGCACGACTTCGAAAATGAAGCATACAAATTAGGCATTCCTCTTAAAACACGTCACAATGAAGTAGCACCGTGTCAGTTTGAATGTGCTCCGCTGTTTGAAGAGATAAACCTGGCTGTTGACCATAACCAACTGCTTATGGACCTGATGGATAAAGTGGCTCGCAGACATAATTTCAAAGTATTGTTTCATGAAAAACCGTATGCAGGCATCAACGGCAGCGGCAAGCACAACAACTGGAGCATGAGCACCAATACCGGAAAAAATCTGCTTTCTCCGGGAGGTAATCCAAAGTCGAACCTGATGTTCCTCACTTTTTTCATAAACACAATTAAAGCAGTTTATGAGCATGCCGATTTGCTTCGCGCAAGTATAGCATCTGCTCCCAATGACCATCGTTTAGGAGCCAATGAAGCACCGCCTGCTATCATGAGTGTTTTCTTAGGAGCACAGCTTACCCGTGTACTTGATGACATTGAGAAAAAAGTGGGCTCAACTAAAATGAGTATTGAAGAAAAAACAGCTCTTAAACTAAATATAGGTAAAATTCCTGAAATCCTTTTGGATAATACCGACAGAAACCGCACTTCTCCATTTGCATTTACAGGTAATAAATTTGAGTTCCGTGCAGTAGGATCCTCAGCAAACACCAGCGGACCTATGGTTGTGCTCAACACCATTGTTGCCGACCAGCTTCGCCATTTCCGCAATGAAGTGGACGTACTCATTGCCAAAAACATTAAAAAAGACGAAGCTATTTTAAGAGTGTTACGTGAATATATTGTTGAAACAAAAAACATCCGTTTCGAAGGCAATGGATACAGTGAAGAGTGGGTACAGGAAGCCAAACGCAGAGGTCTGTCCAATCTCAAAACCAGTCCTGAAGCGCTTGATGCTTATGTATCACCAAAGTCGCTGAAACTGTTTGAAGAAAATGGAATCTTCACTCATCGCGAAGCAGAGGCGCGTCACGAAATCATGCTCGAAACATACATTAAGAAAATTCAGATAGAAAGCCGTGTGATGGGCGATCTGGCACAGAATCATATCATCCCTGCATCATTCCGCTATCAGAATTTTATGGCTGGATGTGTAAATAAACTACAGAACTGCGGACTGAAAGAAGATACCTACAGTACACAACTTAAACTCATTCGCGACATCAGTAATCACATTACTCAGATACAAACCGGTGTGGACGAAATGATAGAAGAGCGAAAAAAGGCAAACAAAATTACCGATGTACGCAAAAGAGCATTTGCTTATTGTGATAAGGTAAGACCTTACTTAGATGTAATACGCAAACACATTGACAAACTTGAACTGATTGTTGATGATGAAATGTGGCCGATAGTAAAATACCGTGAGTTGGTAACCATTCGTTAAATCGAAAAACAGCTTTATCAGAGACTGCTTAGCAACATTTGATAAACTGAAAATAAAAAAGGCTTTCCAAAATGGAAAGCCTTTTGTGTATGGGAAGATGAGTCAGATGCTATTTACCAACAGGGCCGACAATCACAGGAGTTGCTCCTAAGCGCTTACCCGGTGATATGTGTGGATTAGAAGTTTCAATCTGCAGGTTATGAAGCTGCGTTTGTGCCTGTTGTAATTCGCTGGCATGCTTATAACGCCATTCTTTATTACAGATGTCATGTGGTGTAACGTTAACACCCATTGAAATTAAAATTGCAAGTAGTAAGTCCATAAATTTATTTGTTTTTGAATTTGACATACACCTGCAAAGCCATTGCCGCAATTACATATATTTTAAATCACATAAATGGTTTGATGACATTTGTAAGGTTTTACTCCATGTATGATTATTCCAATCGAATAATTATAATAAAATTAGACCTGAAGACTATAATTTGCACAGTTTAAATTTTCATTAATCCATTGTAAGAAAATCATTTTAATCATCAATATTACACTAAATTTTGAGGGATTCACTGAATAACAGTGTGATAATAATGTTCTGCCAAACGCAAAGGATAATCGGAATAAGCTAAAAAAACTGCGTAAATTATTTTTTTTAAAAGTCAATTCTTCTCTTAATTTTGTCGGTCTGTTTTTCAGAACCTTTTTTAGTAAACATTTAAAAACCAAATATCATGATTAGAAATTTAACATTTCTCCGAAGCCTGGCAGTTATGGCTTTTGGTGTATTTTGTTTGTTTGCCTTTAACACTTCAAAGGCGCAAATTACGTTGGGGTCGTCTCCTTATACACAAGACTTTAATAGTATTGGATCAGGGTTGCCAACCGGATGGACAGTAAGAACCGGTGCAACAGCTTCAAATTTAGGAACAACTCAAACGCTCGTAACAGCAAATACAGTTTGGAGTAATACTACCGGTCAGTTTCAAAATAGTGCTTCGGCTAACCCGCCTGCAACTTCTTCTGACAATACTACTACTCAGAACAATAATACCGACAGGGCCTTGTCTGTCAGACAAACAGGTTCTTTTGGTGACCCGGGAGCTGCATTTGTATTACAAATTGCCAATACTCTTGGATATAACAGCTTTAGCTTAAGCTTTGATTTAATGTCTTTAGATGGCAGCGGTACTGGAAGAACTACAACTTGGTTGGTAGATTATGGATTTGGAACAACACCAAGTTCTTTTACCACTGCAACCACCAGTCCTGCAACATTAACTACATCTAAAGGAACATGGGGAACTACAGCGGTAACAGTGAATTTTGGTTCTGCGCTTGATAATTATAATGGATCAGTATGGATAAGAATAGTAACATTATCAAGTTCATCAGGTAGTGGTAGCAGGCCTGTTACCGGCATTGATGATTTTTCTTTATCATACAGTTCATCTCCGGTACCAAATTTGTCAGTAGGTACTCTAAGTAATCAGTTCGGAAATGTTTGTATAAATACCACAAGTAGTTATGAGAGCTTTACCGTTTCGGGTACTGACCTTGATGGTAGCTCTGTTGATGTAGGTGCATTGAGTGGATTTACTTATTGCTTGACATCAGGCGGAACTTATACTTCAACACTAAATCTTCCATATACAGCACCAACACTTGGCAGCACAACCGTATATGTGAAGTTTAACCCTACCCTTGTGCAAAGCTATGCCGGAAATATTGCAGTTACAGGAGGCGGAGCATCTACTGAAAACTGTGTAGTATCTTCAACCAATGGAGTGAACAGTGCACCTACAACAAATTCAGGCTCCAGCAGTTCTATCACTCAAAATTCGGCTACTGTAGCAGGAACCATCCCTGATATTGGATGTTCATCATTGATAGATTATGGAATTGAATACAGCACTACCATGGGATTTGCCAATGGTAGCGGTACTCCGGTTTCTTCAACCAATTTATCCGGAATTGATTTTTCATCTGCACTCAGTGGGTTAACATTAGGAACTACCTACTATTATCATGCTTATGCAACCAACAGTGGTGGTACAAGCTATGGTGCAGAGCAATCATTTACCACACTTAATATTGATGCCCCTGTTGCTACAGCAGCAACCAACATAGGCATTCATAGTTTCCGTGCCAACTGGAATGCTGTTTCAGGAGCTACAGGCTATTTTCTGGATGTTTCTACTTCACCCACTTTTATTGCTCCATTAAGTACTGATATTGCCTATTGGGATTTTCCTAATAATCCTGATGATGCCACAGCCGATGGAGGAAGTGCTGCCAACCTTTCAGCAACTATCACAACAGAAGGCGGTGTTGATGCACCCACCTTTAACGTTGCCGGAGCTACTACTGAAGCGGCCTCTGCAACAGGATGGGATGGCGGTATGGGAACAAAATACTGGCAAGTAATTGTGAATACACAAAATTATTTTGACCTTACAGTTTCAAGTAAACAACGTTCTTCAAATACAGGACCTCGCGATTTTAAATTACAATATAAAATTGGTGCCGGTGGAACATGGACGGATGTTTCAGGAGCAACTGTTACAGTTGCTAATGATTTTACATCAGGGGTTTTGTCAAACGTGGCACTTCCTGCTGAATGTGATAATCAGAGCAGCGTTTATTTACGTTGGATTATGACCAGTAATACATCTGTTAATAATAGTACTGTAAGCAATGCAGGAACAAGCCGTATGGATGACTTGTTTGTAACGGGTTATGAAGGTGATTATGTAGTTTATAATCAATCAGAGAGTGGTTTGTTTTCTGACATTACAGGACTTAATGCAAGTACAACTTATTACTACCGTGTTCGTGCAACAGATGGCACACACACTTCAGACAACAGCAATGTGATTAACCTGACAACTCTTGGAGTTTGTGATTTACTTGCAGTAAGTGCAGGAAGCAATTCACCTGTTTGTGCCAATGCAACACTCAATCTTACTTCTAATGGTACAGGATCAGATGGAACCATAACGGGTTACCAATGGTCAGGACCCGGAGGTTATACTTCTTCTGTACAAAATCCATCAGTGAGCAATCCTGCAGCAGGAACTTATACTGTTACTGTTACTGATGATAATGGATGTACCGCAGACAATACAACAAATGTAATTGTAAATCCACTTCCTTCACAACCCGATCCAATTACGGGAGCACCAACAAGTGTATGTCCGAACCCTACAGACGGGCCATATACTTTAAGTACCAGTGCTACAGGAGCCACCAGCTACCACTGGTATTTGAATCCAAGTACAACAGGTGTAAACTTCTTAACTGCTGATGGAAGCAGCAGCATAGACGTAGAGTTTGGAACTACCGTAAATTCAACCTATGTGATACGAGTAGAAGCCAGTAATTCATGTGGAACAAGTGCATATCGTTCAGTAATGGTTCGCAGATCAGTTTCGACACCTGCAAGTGTGATTGGAAATGCAGTAGCCTGTGCCAACACCAACAATGTAGCATACAGTTGTACACCGGTATCAGGTGCAGACTCTTATGAGTGGACAATATCAGGAGATGCAACCGTAACAGGAACCACAGAAAATGTTACAGTAAACTTTGGACCTGCATGGACAGGCGGCACTTTGTGTGTAGCAGCCAAGGTAGGTTGCTTTACCAGTTCAACAAAATGTATGACATTATCTCCATCAATAACACCGGCAGCAATTGGAGCCATCACAGGAACCTTTACAGCCTGCCCCAATGCAGTGCAGACATATAGTGTTGCCAACATTTCAGGAGCTACTTACAACTGGACAACACCATCCAACTCCAACATTACACAGGGAGCAGGTACCAACAGTGTGGAGGTATCCTTCCAGAACAATTATAATAACGTTGGAAATATATGTGTAACGGTAGTCAGCGGATGTGGAGTATCTACAGGACCAAAATGCAAGACCATAGCACCAACAGTACCCAAGCGCCCTGTAAGTATAACAGGAACGAGCAGCGGATTGTGTAACGGCAATGTTAGTTACAGTGTAGCACCACAGGCAGGGATGAACTTCCAGTGGACAACACCGGGAACTATCATCGGTCCTAACAATACTGAAACAATAAACGTGCAGTATGGAGCCTTCACTACAGGACAAGTATGTGTATCGGCTTACAATGCATGTGGCACCAGCCCATCACGTTGTATGATAGTAAAAGGAGCACCGATAGCAGCAGCATCCATCACACCCGGATTGGCATGTGCAAACCAGAATGTAACCTTCACTGCAGATACTACCAACATACAGGGCGACTTTACGCTGACATGGATGTATCCGAATACAGCAACGTATGTAAGCGGAGGAGGAAATACGAATGATGTAACAGTAACCTGGGGAGCTGCAGCAGGCAATGTGATACTGATGTCATCAAATGCATGCGGAAGCGCATCAAAAGTACAGGCAGTAGCACTTGACAACTGTCGCCTTGGCGAAGAGAATAATCAGGCATCAGCGTTTAGTGTTTATCCTAATCCTGCAGACAACTACATTACCATAGAGTGGAATGCAACAGAGCAAGGTACTTCACACATTGTTCTGACAGACATTACAGGAAAAATGGTGAAAGAAAACAATATCCATAACACTACAGGAATTAATGCAGTAACAATGGATGTAAGCATGTTGCCAAAAGGAGTTTATTTACTCTCAGCAATCAACAACAAGGGAACAGTGAATAAGAGAGTTGTTATAGAATAATTCTTTGTAGATTGACATAAAAAAGACTGCTCATACGAGCAGTCTTTTTTATTTTTTATCATTATAACCTACCTTTGCAACATGAATGCAGAAAAACAAAGTGATGCATGGATTTCAGTCATAGACGAGTCGTTGAATGCTGATGTGTCGCGAAATATGAATTTATTTTTGCAATGCGGTTCGGATTTCTTCGCAGCAGCAGTTTTAGATACCGACAGAAATAAATTTGTAGCCTTGATTGATTACCGGTTTCCGTATCCTATGGAGACACGCGATTTGCATGAGAATATTCTTGGTATTATAGAACAAAATAAAACGCTCCTTGATAATCGTTACGACAGTGTTTCACTGAGTTTGTGCGGGTTTAAAAACACCTTACTGCCTGATGTTTTCTTTGATGCAGATAAAATGGAAACTTTGTTCAGTATCAATCATGCTAAGGAAGATAACGAAATGATTTTATATGATAACCTGAGGCGGATATCAGCAAAAAACCTGTATGCAGTACCAAAGGAATTATATCATTTTTTCACCTCGTATTATTCTAATCTCTCCGTCTTCCATGGTGCTACACCATTGATTGAAGGTTTGCTTACTCAACATAAAAACACTACAGGCAAAGTAGTTACTATCAATGTTCAGAACAGGTATTTTGAAATGGTGGTTGCCACCGGTGGGGATCTTGAATACTACAACAGGTTTAACTTCCAGACCCCGGAAGACTTTATGTATTATCTGGTATTTGTATATGAACAACTTGAATTAAATCCTGAAACTGACACTTTAAATATTGCAGGAACCATAGAAAAGAATTCTGCATTGCTTACTCTCATCCGAAAGTACATACGAAACACTCAGTTTACTCAACGCCCTGCCTTTTGTTTTTACAGCTATGGTTTTGAAGATGTCATTCCTTACTATCATTTCAGTCTGTATAATCAGTTTCTGTGCGTATAATCAGTTTCTGTGCGTATAATCAGCGGAAAATTCAGAGGCAAAAAAATTGAAGCACCTCTTGAACTTCCGGTGCGTCCTACAACTGATTTTGCCAAAACAGGACTGTTTAATATTCTTTCATTTCGAAAAAATTTAACCGCTTCCACAGTGCTTGATCTTTATGCAGGAACCGGCAATATTACTTATGAATTTATTTCAAGAGGAGTTGAGGATATTACATCTGTAGATTATCACAAAGGATGTACTGCATTTATTATATCCACATTAAAAAAACTTAATGCAGATAATTCGCAGGTAATAACTTCTGATGCTTTAGGGTGGCTGGAAAACTGCCATCAGCAATATGATATCATTTTTGCCGACCCACCTTATGAAAATTCACCGGTGAAAGAATTAGTAAACATTATATTCAGTAATCATTTACTCAAAACTGACGGATTGCTGATAATAGAACACAGCAGTAACATGAAGCCTGTTACAAACCCCGAAGCTGACGAAACAAGAAAATATGGTGCCGTAGCTTTCAGTATATTCGCATCAAAATAAATTGACTGTACAATGAAAACTGCCGTATTCCCCGGTTCATTTGACCCAATTCATAATGGTCATCGTGAAATAGTAGAGCGCATGCTGCCTCTGTTTGACAAACTGATTATTGCTGTTGGGGTGAATGCGGATAAAAAATATCTGTTTACAACTGAGCAACGATTGCAATGGCTTAAGGAAGTATTCGGCAACGAACCAAAAATTTCTATTGAACAATATTCGGGGCTTACTGCTGATTTTTGTAAAAAAAGAAATGCTGCTTATTTGACACGCGGGTTGCGCAACAGCAGTGATTTTGAATTTGAAAAAGCAATAGCTCAAATGAACCGTAAACTGGGTGGCATTGAAACTGTTTTTGTTATTTCAAGTCCTGAGCATGCACCATTGTCTTCTACCATACTTCGTGATATAATAGTCAATGGAGGAAGTGTGAACGACCTTGTTCCTGTAAAGATTACAATGTAATAAGTCAGTAACTGATCAACCAAAGTTGGTTAATCGGTGACTATTCCAAAAGGAAGACGCATCTGAATTCTATCCTTCTGACTAATATGCTGAATATAGCGCATGGTGTTGAGGCTTTCTTTCATATAGTCCGGCAACATCACACTAACTGATTCGCCTTTCAATTCTTCAAGAAACTCCTGTAAAGGTTCTTTTTGTTCCGGAAGTTCTTTGATTCGATAATTATCCACACCTGCTTTTTTTGCTGCTAATTTTACCGCATCGTCTAATCCTCCAAACATATCTACCAGGCCAATCTTCTTCGCATCAACAGCACTCCATACCCTACCCTGACCTATACTGTCAACATCAGCTTTAGTGATGTGGCGACCTTCGGCAACATGTGAGATAAAAGTATCATACACTTCTTCTACACCTTTCTGAATTTTTTCTCTCTCCATAGGTGTGAGTGCCCTGGTTGGTAAACCCATATCGGCATAAGGCCCTGTTTTGTAAGTATCGAAAGTAAGTCCAAGTTTATTGGTCAGCAATTTTTGTGCATTCATCAGCAGACCAAACACACCAATAGAACCGGTGATGGTGTTGGGTTGTGCAACAATGGTGTCGGCCAGGCAACTGATGTAATATCCACCTGAAGCAGCAACATCGCCCATGCTTACTATAAATGGTTTTGCCTCTTTGGCTAATTTGGTTTCTCTCCAGATTACATCGGAAGCAAGTGCACTTCCACCGGGAGAATTTACACGTAATACAATAGCCTTCACTTTGCTGTCTTCGCGTGCTTTTTTGATGGCTGCCGCAATATTATCAGATCCCATCTGACCTCTTTCACCTTTGCCACTTACAATTTCACCGGTAGCATAAATTACAGCTATTCTGTCCTGAGTGATTTTTTTGTCTGATTTAGGAGCAGGAACATCTTTATATTTTACGAGTGATACAAAATTAATTTTGTCTTTTTCATCGCCATTACGTGTTGCAATAATTTTATCCAGTTCATCCTGATAAGTTAACTGATCAACCAGATGCAACTTCAATGCATCATTTGCATTTTCAGCTGTAAGACTGTCAGCAATGTTCTCTAAGTCTGCACGAGATATATTTCTCGATTCAGCAATTTCAGAACACAGCGTTTCCCAAATTGCATTTACATAGGTTGAAGTTTGCTCACGGTTTTCAGGACTCATTTTATCCAGAATAAATGGTTCAATGGCACTTTTAAATTTACCATGTCTGATAATTTCAGGTTCAATTTCCAGTTTTTCAAGGGCTCCTTTAAAAAATACCAACTGTGTAAAAAGTCCTCTGAAATCAACAGCTCCCTGCGGATGCAAATAAACTTTATCAGCCACACTTGCCAGATAATAAGCCTTTGTGGAATAAGCTTCGGCATAAGCAATTACGTATTTCTTTGATTTCTTAAACTCAATCAGTGCATTTCGCAATTCACGTATGGAAGCATATCCTCCTTCGAGATAATTGAGATTGAGTAAAACTCCTTTGATATTGTCATCTGCAGCTGCATTTTCAAGACATTTGGTAATGTCGTTCAGTCCCGGTTGATTAGATGGCTTGAGCGAAGCAAGATTCAGGTTTTTAAATGGATTGTTATCGGTACGTTCGTCCAAAGGCTGACTGAATTCAATTTTAAGCACTGAATTAGCTTTAACAGTGGCTACTTCTTTCTGGAAAGCGGAACCTAATAAAGCAGCAAAAACAAAAAAGACTATGATGCAAAAAAGAAACAGCGCGGTTAGAGATGCCAATAAATATTTGAAGAATTGTTTCATTGAAATAAATGTTAAGTAACTATAATTTAGTTTTGCAAAGCTAAAAAAATAGAATTGCACGTTGATAATTTAAATCCGAACTCAGCCATATTGTTGACAGGAAGTAATATGGGCAACCGCTTACATCATCTGCAACAGGCAGCCAAATCCATTGCCTTTGAAATCGGTAAGGTTGAAAAACACTCGGCTGTTTATGAAACTTCGGCCTGGGGCAATACACAACAACCGGCATTTCTGAATCAGGCATTACTGATTGAAACGAAATTATCACCGGACGAACTGCTAACCAAAATTTTGCACATAGAAACCTCAATGGGAAGAGAGAGAAAAGTACGCTGGGCATCTCGCATAATTGACATAGATATTTTATTTTACGGTTCTGAAATTTCACAAAATAAGTATTTAACCATTCCTCATCCTGAAATCCCAAATCGCAGGTTTGTACTAGAACCTCTGAATGAAATTGTACCCGATCTGATACATCCTCAACTCAATAAAACTATACGTCAGTTGCTCAACGAATGCAACGACTTACTGGCAGTGACAAAACTGAATTCACATGTACAGAAATAAATATCTAATTATCGAAGGCAACATCGGGGTAGGCAAAACATCTCTTGCCAAACTAATTGCAAGGGAGTTTAACTTTCACCTGATACTGGAAGAGTTTGCTGAGAATACTTTTTTGCCACAATTTTATAACAACCCCGAAATTTTTGCCTTCCCGTTGGAAATGTCGTTTATGGCAGCCCGATTCAAGCAGATGAAAGAATTTTTCTCTAAACATACACTACCATTTCCGGTGGTAAGTGATTATATGTTTCATAAAACTCTGCTTTTTGCCAAATCCAATCTTAAAACGGGAGAATTTAAATTGTTTGAACAGTTTTTTCAGATGTTGAATACAGGATTACCAAGTCCTCAATTAATCGTGTTCCTTTATAAGGAAGTACCACAGTTGCAAAAAAACATTAAGAAGCGAGGCAGAAGTTATGAAAAGGATATTAAGGATGAATATCTGACCCGCATTGATAAAGCTTACAACTCCTTTTTAAAACGGCCTCCAAAGTCAACTAAAATACTAAAAATCAATACGAATGAACTAGATTTTGTCAAAAATAAATATGATTTTGAACATATTTTGACTGAAATCAGAAAAACAGGCTTTAAATTAGGCTGATTTAAATGTTGTTCACTGCCTATTTTAGTCGAAAATTAAATTTTTGTATTTAAAATCATTGTATTATACTTGCACCTTCAAATGTTAAGATAATTTATTAAACCACTCTATAAGATGAAAGGTAAAACTCTACTCATTACTTCTTTTTTATTGGCTGGAAGTCAGCTGCTTTTTGCACAGGAATCTTCTAATTACAGTCTGCCCAACAAGAAGGATTTTGACAAATGGTCTGTTGGACTCACCGGTGGATTAAACTGGTTTCAGGGCGACTTGAATGACCATACCAAGGACAATAACAGTATTCTAAAAAACATTCAGGATCCTGTTATAGGATTAAAATTAGGATATCAATTATCCCATTCAGTCCAGTTGAATATTAGAGGAAATTACACTAATCTTTCCGGGCAAAAAGAGAAAACAACCTTTAACTACCCAAATCCTGTAACCGGACCTAACAGAGTTACCAGAAATATTAAATTTAAATCAACTGTATTACAGGGTAGTTTTAATGTTAACTATACAATTGGTAATATCAGTTTCCTGCAACGCAACAAACGCGTTCACTTTTATGGTGAAATCGGAGTTGGAGCGTTTCAGTTTGCACCAAAAGTTACCGATTTGGATGATGGAACACAGTATGTAAAAAAATCAAGTGTGGTGGAAGGTATTATTCCGGTAAGTTTCGGACTGAAATACCAGTTCAAGAGATTTGATGCAGGATTGATGTACACCTTCAATAAAACGCTTACCGATAAAGTTGATCAGGTATATGATTCAAAAACTGAAACTGACAACTGGTCATTCTTCCAAATCAGTTTGAATTATACTTTCGGCAAGAAACAAGCCATGATGGAGTGGGTGAACCCGATGGAAGTGGTTTACAACGACCTTTCAGATATGAAAAACCGTATTGATGTTATCTCAGGTGATAAAGACAAAGACGGTGTTTCTGACTTATTTGATAAAGACAATTCAACTCCCGAAGGAGTGAAAATTTATGGTGATGGAACTGCATTAGACAGTGATGGTGACGGAATTCCTGACTATAAAGATGATGATCCATATTCCAATAAAGGAGCTAAAGTAGGTGGCAACGGTGTGGAACTGGATGCTGATGGTGATGGTGTTCCTGACAGTAAAGACATGGAGCCTAACACTGCTAAAGGTAATTTAGTTAACTTCCAGGGTGTAACCATTGCTCCTGAAGGCTCTTATGGAAAAGAAGGTATTACCAACAATTCAACAGGATGGTTACCATCTATCTTCTTCGATGTAGATAAATCTGTATTAAAACCTGCATCACTTGACCGACTTAATACCGTAGCTCGTGTATTGATTAAAAATGCAAACTTGAAGATTAATATTATAGGTAACTGTGATGTAGATGCGTCAGAACAATATAACGAAAAATTAGGTTTGAAAAGAGCTGAAGCTGCACGCGATCACTTAGTAAAAGTTTATGGAATAGATGCTTCACGACTGACTGCCACTTCACTTGGTAAGAAAGAACAATTGGCAAAAGGCAATAAGAGAATGAACAGAAGGGTTGACTTTGAAGTTGCCAAATAAACTTTAGAAACAGAATAAAAAAAACGCTCCGCAAAAACGGAGCGTTTTTTTATGGCTTTAGTTTGCTGAATAAATCATAGATAAAAATTCCTGCACACACTGCCACATTCAGTGAATGCTTGGTGCCGTACTGCGGAAGCTCCAGGCAGCCATCGCACAGTTGCAGGGTTTCATCGCTTACACCATCCACTTCATTGCCAAAAATCAATACGAGTTTCATATTGCTTTCAGGCATAAAATCAGGAAGCAGAATACCTGAGTCAGTTTGTTCGGCAGCAAAAATTTTGTAACCCCCAGCCCGAAGCTGCTCAATAGCAGTGGCAGTATCCGAAAAATATTCCCAGTTAACTGAATTGGTAGCGCCTAATGCAGATTTTAAAATATCTTTGTGAGGTGGTTGTGCGGTGAACCCCGTGAGAATAATTTTTTCTACGGCAAAGGCATCGCACGTCCTGAAAACCGAACCGGTGTTTAATGCACTTCTTACATTTTCAAGAATGACAACTAATGGTATCTTTATGGAGTCTTTGAACTCGCTCACTGAAAGTCGTCCGAGTTCGTTAAGTTTTAATTTTTTCATTATCCGTAATTGAAGACAAAAGAAAAAAATAAAGCCGAAACTCCGCTCATGCAGCAGTATAATGCCATTAAGGCAAAATATCCTGATGCATTGTTGCTGTTTCGTGTGGGTGATTTTTATGAAACATTTCAGGAAGATGCCATCAAAACATCTAAGATACTGGGTATTGTACTGACCAAACGTTCCAATGGTGCTGCCTCTGAAATGGAGCTTGCAGGTTTTCCCTATCATGCATTAGATACCTATCTGCCCAAATTAGTTCGTGCCGGACAGCGTGTTGCCATCTGCGATCAGTTGGAGGATCCAAAGTCAACTAAAACAATTGTAAAACGTGGCGTTACAGAATTAGTAACACCTGGCGTAACATACAATGACAAAATACTCGATTTTGGCAGCAATAATTTTCTTGCAGTAGTTCATCTCACAGAAAAAATTTCGGGAGTAGCATTTGCTGACGTTTCTACAGGAGCATTTTTTGTGGCACGCGGCAATGATGATTATATTGAAAAGTTGTTGCAGAACTTCAAACCAAGTGAGGTGATTGTACAGAAACAACATCTCAAATTATTTGAACAGCGTTTTGGTGAAGGTTTTTATACCTACACACTTGATGAATGGGTGTTTCAGCAAGCATACACAGAAGAAGTTTTGCTCAGGCATTTTCAGACTACTTCACTCAAAGGATATGGCATTCAGGAAATGGATGAGATGGTGATTGCAGCAGGTGCAGCCATCCATTATCTCGGACAAATGCAACAGCAATCGCTGGCACATATTACAGGCATATCACGGGTGGACGAAGACCAGTATGTGTGGCTTGATAAATTTACTATCCGCAATCTGGAACTGATTTCATCACCCCATGAAAATGCACGAACACTCATTGACGTACTTGATTTTACTGTGACACCAATGGGCTCGAGGTTGCTCAAACGCTGGCTGTTGCTTCCATTAAAAGATCTTAATACCATCGAAGAACGACAACATGCTGTGGCAGCATTTACTTCTGATGATGTGCTGATGCAAAATACTGCCAACAGTTTGAAACAGGCAGGCGATGTGGAGCGTATGCTTTCGAAAATAGCACTGCGGAAAATTTCTCCGCGTGAGCTGGTACAACTCAAACGCTCGCTGGAACAGATTTCTCCGCTGAAAGATTTATTTGCGAAATCTGAAAACAGAACCTTTGCTGTATTTGCAGAACAACTCAACCCATGCAATTTGTTATTGCAGAAAATTCAGGAATCATTAACCGATGATGCACCTGCACTTGCTTCCAAAGGTGGATTTATAGCTAAAGGTTATCATGCTGCATTGGACGAACTTCGTGAGATTGCTTATTCAGGAAAAGATTATCTGCTTAAATTGCAACAACGCGAATCGGAACAAACAGGAATTACTTCTCTGAAAATTGCTTTCAACAATGTGTTTGGATATTATATTGAAGTGACCAATGCGCATAAACATAAAGTGCCTGAAACGTGGATACGCAAACAAACACTCGTAAATGCTGAACGATATATTACACCTGAGCTGAAAGAATATGAGGAAAAAATTTTGGGAGCTGAAGAAAAAATTCTTGCACTCGAAACAGAGCTTTATAATGAACTGATCAGCTTTGCGCAAAATTACATTCAACCTTTGCAGGTAAATGCATCTGTACTTGCGCAGGTTGACTGCTTACTTTCGTTTGCAAGAGCAGCCATTCAGAATAACTACACCCGGCCGGTGGTAAATGACAGCCTCTTCATCAATATTCAGGAAGGGCGCCATCCTGTGCTTGAAAAAGAAATGCCGCTTGGAGAAGAATATATTTCAAACAATTTATATCTGGATCCGGCCTCACAGCAGATTATCATGATTACCGGGCCTAATATGTCAGGTAAGTCGGCATTGCTCAGGCAAACTGCTTTGATAGTGCTGCTGGCACAGTGCGGAAGTTTTGTTCCTGCAAAGAGTGCTGAAATTGGTTGGGTTGATAAAGTGTTTACACGGGTTGGTGCAAGTGATAACATTTCTTCGGGTGAGTCAACCTTTATGGTTGAAATGAATGAAACTGCAAGCATTCTCAATAATGTAACCGGCCGCAGCCTGGTATTACTTGACGAAATAGGACGAGGCACAAGCACGTATGACGGCATTTCCATTGCATGGTCTATAGCAGATTATCTGCACGAATTTCCAACAGCAAGAGCTAAAACATTATTTGCCACTCATTATCACGAGCTGAATGAAATGACCAATAGCTATGCACGGATAAAAAATTTCAATGTGGCAATCAAAGAATCGGGAAATAAAATTTTGTTTCTGCGAAAACTGGTGGCAGGTGGCAGTGAGCACAGTTTTGGAATTCACGTGGCAAAAATGGCGGGAATGCCTCCAAAAGTAATTACCAAAGCTCAGCAGATGCTGGCATTGCTCGAAAAAGCTCATGGCAAAGAAATGCTTAAAAAAGCTGAACATAATGCCGCCAAAGAAGCCATGCAACTTAGTTTTTTTCAGCTGGATGACCCGTTGCTGCAGCAAATAAGGGATGAAATAATGAATACGGACATTAATTCACTGACACCCGTGGAGGCCCTGTTCAAGTTGAATGAAATCAAGAATCTGCTGACAAAAAATAACAAGTAAAAAATTTGCAGATGCACTATTTTTTATACTTTTGCAATCCCTTCAAACGAGAAGGGAAATTGGCAAAAAATACGCGGAAGTAGCTCAGTTGGTAGAGCGCGACCTTGCCAAGGTCGAGGTCGCGGGTTCGAACCCCGTCTTCCGCTCAGAGTAAAAGTTACCGGTGTAGAAAGCTTCTGGTTAGCAACATAAACCGGCAGCTACTGAAAAGCGGTAACTTTTTTTTTGAAGTTCATTGACAGCATATCCGGATGGTGGAACTGGTAGACACGCAGGACTTAAAATCCTGTGGACCTTATACGTCCGTGCGGGTTCGATTCCCGCTCCGGGTACTTTTTATACGTCAACTTAGAAAGGCAGCATGGATTGTTTCGTGCGTGGTCGCGAGGCACGCTCGCGATGAAATACAGAACAATATCTCAGCAAAGCATATTCAAAAAAAATCGATTTTAATTTATCAATAGACCGTTCTCACTCTGATGGTCTCATTGCACTTTTTCAGCTCTGATAAAATGGATGCAGATGTTTTCTTGTCAATATCGGTAGCCACATATCCAATGTCCGTATTGGTTTGCAGATACTGACCTAAAATATTCGCTTTGTTTTTATTCATTATACTATTCACCTTCGACATCACACCCGGAATATTTTTATGTATATGCAAAATGCGATGAGCATCGTACTGCACAGGCAAGTTAAGTTGTGGAACCGATACACTTCCCATACTGTTTCCGGTTTCCAAGTAGTGAATGAGTTTACCCGCAACATCTAAACCAATATTTTCCTGCGCCTCCATGGTTGATCCACCAATGTGTGGAGTGAGCAATACGTTTTCGAGATGTTGCAATGGCGAATAAAAAGTATCACCTGCACCTTCAGGTTCCAAAGGAAAAACATCTGCTGCCAGACCACCGAGATGTTTATTGCTGATGGCTTTGGCAACAGCATTTACATCCATCACTTCGCCCCTGCTAAGGTTAATCAGCACACTTCCTTGTTTCATCTTTTTTAAGAATGATTCATTCACCATGTTGCGCGTAGTCTCTCCGCCCGGAACATGTAGGGTAATAATATCCGCGCGCGACAACAATTCATTCATTTGTTTGCATGCATGCGCATTGCCCAGACTCAGCTTTGGTTCCGTATCATAAAAAATAACATTCATACCCAATGACTCTGCCAAAACTGACACCTGACTTCCAATATGACCGTAACCAACTATTCCCAGTGTTTTACCTCTCACTTCAAAACATCCTTTGCTGTCTTTAAGCCAACGACCTTCGTGAGTTGCCTTATTCTTTTCCGGAATTCTTCGCATGAGCATAATGCATGATGCAATTACTAACTCAGCAACTGAACGTGTATTGCTGAACGGAGAATTAAAAACAGCTACTCCCCTGCTCATGGCATGCGGAAGGTTCACCTGGTTTACTCCAATACAAAAACATCCAGCTGCAAGCAGTTTCTCAGCCTGACTAAATACAGCCGGAGTAAGTTTTGTTTTGGAACGAATTCCCAGTACATGAACCTGCTTTATCTTTTTGAGCAACTCCTCTTCCGAAAGTGCTTTGCTGATAAGTTCTATCTGATGATAGCCATGTTCTCTGAACAGACTTACTGCCGCAGGGTGTATGCCTTCGAGCAACAGTATTTTAATTCTTTCTCTTGGGTAACTTGTTTTTGCCATTACGGTTTATTAAAAAGTATTCTAACCACTAAAATTATTTTTCTTCCAGCCCTTCCGAATAACGCATGTATCTTTTTATCCATTCAGTTCTTCGCACTACCCGGGCATTGGGTTTAACGGGCGACCATTTGAGCGGCAACGGAAGAATTGCAGCCAACGAAGCAGCCTGTTGCATACTTAGTTTTGATGCAGGTTTGTTGAAGTAATATTGCGAAGCAGCTTCAGCACCATAAATTCCATTCCCAAGTTCAATCACATTCAGATAAACTTCCATGATGCGTTGTTTACTCCAGAATATTTCTATCAGAAAAGTAAAATATACTTCAAACCCTTTGCGTAACCACGTGCGCGAAGGAAATAAAAAAACATTTTTGGCAGTTTGCTGTGAGATGGTGCTTGCTCCTCTTTTCCTGTTCTGATGTTTTTCATTGTATTGCGCAGCTTTCTGTATGGCTTCCATATCAAGGCCGAAATGTTCATTGAACCGTTGATCTTCACTGGTGATAACTGCTTTTACAAGCAATGGTGAAATATTACTTATCGGTTCCCAGTCTTTTTTAAACTGAATATCGCGTTCCGGGTCAAACATTTGTTCTACAAAACGAATAGCCATCAGCGGAGTGAAAAATACGGGAACAAATCGAAACAGGATTACTGAGGCAATGCTTAATATAAAAAACCATTTAATGATTTTAAATAAGATATTTTTCCCCTTTATCAGAATTGCTCTCATCATTTTTCTTTTTTCTGACTGAACACAAAACGATAAGGCAGCAATGCATCCTCACCTGCATAGTCCACACCAATTCTGGGCGTAATCATCATATCTTTTTCTTCAACATGCACTGCATCTTCAATCCAGATGCTATTGCCACAGAGATCAAGACCGGTATGACTGTAATGAATGCCAAGCACCTTTGAAACATTTCCGGGTCCTTCAACATTCGCTGAAATTTTTCTTCCATCTCTGCGCTGCTGCATCCATTTTATTCCATCCATAGGCTTAACACTTCTTATCAGAACTGCATGTGGAATGTCCTTTTCATTTGTTACCACATTAAATAAAGAGTGAATACCGTAGCAAAGATATACATAAGCAACACCACCACGATGATACATTATTTCAGTACGCTTGGTTCTGCGATTTCCATAAGCATGCGATGCCTTATCCACTACTCCGTTATATGCTTCTGTCTCGGTAATTATGCCTGATGTAATATGACCATTGAATTTTGTTACCAATAATTTCCCCAACAATTCACGTGCAATCATTACCACATCCTGCTGCAGATAAAAATCTTTTTTCAGTTTACTCATTCCAGATGAGGAATTGTTTTTCGTCAAACATTATTACTTCCGTATCCATCAGCCATTGCAGTGCATGCAGATAATTTCTTTGCTGTGAAGCAGGAAACTTATTATTGATATCGGAGTAAGTTATTTTCCCGGCATTTACCCACTCTTTGATAATTTGTCTGATACGTTCAAACTCCAGATCATTTAACTCCAGTTTATTTCTGTTGCGGCAATAGTCGCAGTTGCCACAGCGTGTTGTAACTTTTTCGCCAAAATAATCCAGCAAAATCATACTGCGGCAGGCAGCATTGTTCTCGGCATAGTTCAGCATAGCCGACACACGTTCTTTGAATCTTTTTTTTCTGAATTCGAGTAATTTTAAATCCGGCAATACATCTTCAGCTCTCAGTCGAGGAATCAGAAATGTAAGTTGTGGTTTGTCTGTCTGAGGCTGATAATCAAGAATCCCGCATTTACTGAAATAAGCCAATTGCCTGTGCACAAAAGAAACATCCACATTCAAACGTTTTGCCAAATCACTTTCACTGATTTTTACATACTGATCAAAAATACCTCCATAAGAGCGCAAAATCATTTTAATTATTTTGTCAGCTTCAGGATTCTGCACCTGAAAGTTGTATAAGTCTGTATTGTCAACCATAAACTTTAAACAAACAGGAATAAACACAGCTTCCGACAGCGAAATATATTCAGCTTCGGCAAGAATACGCAGCGCATGATGCGTAAGCAATGGATTTAGATTGAAGTTAGAAGCAAAAGCAGCAATATCAAAATCAAAACTTATACCTTTTCCGCTGCTTAATGCTACCTTACAGAAATTACCAAGTGCATTATAAACTGTACGAATAAATTTGATGTCAGGGAAAGTGCGTTCAAAAATCTGCTCCAGATCAAGTCGGTCGGCAGTCTGATAAAGTAAAACAGCATAAGCAGCTTTTTCATCACGTCCTGCACGTCCTGCCTCCTGATAGTAGGCTTCAGGACTTTCAGGCAAATCAAGATGTATCACCGTACGCACATCAGGTTTGTCAATACCCATTCCGAATGCATTGGTTGCTACCATCACCTGTGTTTTGTTTTGCATCCACTCCATCTGACGTTTGGTTCTCTCACTCTGATCCAAGCCTGCATGATAATAATTTGCTTTGATTCCATTCGCCAGCAGATAATCAGAAACATCCTTGGTACGTCTGCGACTTCTTACATAAACAATTGCACAGCCTCCAACTCCCCTGAGAATATTCACAGCCTTATTCAGTTTATCGGCATTATGATAAACCAGATAACTCAGATTTCCTCTTTCAAAACTTTTTACAAATACTTTTCCATTGCTGAAATTTAATTTCTGCATGATATCGTCACGCACCTGTGGCGTAGCAGTAGCAGTTAGTGCCATCACAGGCACCTCAGGAAACTCCTTTCGCAAATCAGCAATATGCAAATATGATGGTCTGAAATCATAACCCCACTGCGAAATACAATGTGCTTCGTCAACAGCGATAAGATTTATTTTCATCTGCCGCAGACGAATCAAAGCAATATCTGTCAGTAACCGTTCAGGAGAGAGATATAAAAATTTAAAGTTACCATAAATACAGTTATCAAAAGTTACATCTATTTCAGTGCGACTCATTCCGGAAACTACTGCAGCTGCTTTAATATTTTTCTTACGCAGATTCTCCACCTGATCTTTCATCAGCGCAATCAATGGAGATATTACTACGCAAATGCCGTCACGGTAAAGTGCAGGCACCTGAAAGCATACCGACTTTCCACCTCCTGTAGGCAACAGCGCAAGGGTATCATGTCCTTCAAGTACCGACTGAATAATCTCAGACTGTAGCGGACGAAAGCGCGAATGGCCCCAATACTTGAGTAATATTTCCTGTATTTCAGTCTCAACCGGCATCTTACAAAGATAATTAAACGGCTGTTCTGAAACAGTACATCAAATACTATCGGTCAGATAAAAATCACTTTAGTTAATCAGTCGCCTGTGGTGTTTCTGCTGAATGAGTTTCACCTGTAGCATGTTTGCCCCTTGCCGAAAGAAACCAGATATAACTCATCCACAGAATCGGGAAAATCGCCATCCTATAGCGGCTGCAGCCAACTACTCCCGTGAAGATAACGATGTAAGCTATCAGTATCAGAAAAACAATTCTGTCGGGGATGGCAATGTTTCTTGCAAATAAAAAACGTATCAGGCAATAAAAAATAAAAATATTAAACAGTGCAGTCAGTCCGAGATACAATACCATCATCGGGTTAAAAGTTTTCACATAATCTACTACACCTGAAATTCCATTCTGAGCATAATAATACTTCCATCCCCTTTCCTGAACATAGTCCGGGTTCACAAAAAATGCCATCAGGTCGAAGCGCCCATGATCGGTGAAAAAATATACCATTCCTTTTAACTGTGCCCACACAAAACGCGCTTTGTTTTCTTTCACCAGTTTAAAACTTTCACGCATCAGCATATCACTGTAGCTTTTCAAATCGGGTTGTTGCCTTGCAACCTGCACTACACTGTCAATCTTTGCCTGTGCAACGGCATTTCCTCTTTCGCCAACAGCAAGGTAAGCTCCATATTCCGAAAAATATTTTTCGTTGACTGTGCTGTAATGAAAATAACCTGTTACATGATAATTATAGGCTGACATAGAGATTACAACAGCCAATGGCAGCAATGAAATAAGAACTTCGCGGAGATGAAATATTTTCTTGGTATAAAACAGCAGTGCAATAACCGGAACAGCCACACTGAATAAATACAATACCGGTTTGGTGAGAATGGCAAGTGCAATACATATACAAAAACCTAAAAACGCTTTGGCATCACGAATAGAATGATGAAAAAATATCAGTGCCAGAATCAGGAAAAACTGAAACAGCACATCTGCCATAACCATATTGGCATAGATAAACTGTGTCGGGAAAAACAACAATGGCAACAATGCCAGCCATCTTTTTACAGGTCGAATTCCTGTGAGCTGCCAGAATAAAAAGCAACAGAGTATCAGCGAAAAAACACTGATGATATTTTGTATGGCAAGTGCAAAAAAAGTATTGGTTGAAATAAACTGAATCAGAAACAAAAATATTGCATACAATGGTGGTCGCCTCGAATACATGGTATCATCATGCGGCATATCCCAGTCGCCAGCATACCATGAGCCATGTGCTTTCAGGTTGGTTGCCTGATGGAGATAATCCACACTGTCCACTGAAAAAGCAATGTGATTGTACTTCATTGCAAGAAGAAAAAACAACAGATGCAATGCTGCAAGCACAATTACCAGAAAAACATTTCTGGAGAGCCAAAGATTAAAGTGCGTTATTAATGACCTCATAGGCTTTGAATGGTATGCACTATTTCAGCAAATACATTTTGCCCCATCCTTTGCCGATAAATTTATCGGCAGAAGTAGCGCGATGTTCAATGTCGTCACCATTAATTTTTGTAATCACGCGATAAAGGTAAACACCTTTTGCCAAACGGTCGCCAAACTCATCCTTGCCATCCCATGCAAACTCGCTGATGTTTCTTCCGATATGCATAGGACCCAGTTCGTCTTGCGTAATCTCTCTCACCACTTTACCACTGATGTTGATGATTTGTATTTTGAAATAAGTAGGAATTTCGGAGCCGGTAAGTGTGAATACAAATCGGGTGCTTGTGGTAAACGGATTCGGATAGTTGAACACGTGGGTAATAGAGCTTTTTGTAATCACTTCAAACGAAATGCGGTAGTCGTTGCTGCCACTGAGGTTTCCTGACTCATCACGCGCCTGCGCCCGAAGTTCGTAAATGCCGTCCACGTTAAATATGGGGTGATATTCTATCCTGAATACATTGTCGGGCAACTGTGCCGGTGTCCACTGCAACAGGTCGGGCGACATGGATGTGTTGGAATTGGGCTCAAAATACAATTGTTGCTCAACTCCGTCAGGCGATTTGATATAAACCTTATACTTTGAAGTATCGTTAAGTGCCAAATATCTGTTCTCGTCTTTTAGTTTTATAACGATCAGTGGTTTTGCAGATACAATATCGCCATTCAGAATATGCTGTCCGTCAAATGTAACATCAAGTATTGGGTTGGTAACATCTTTGTTTACGTTGAAACCAATTTTAGCAAAGTTGTTGAAGTGGTATTGTTCAGGCTGATCATTTCGTGGGTTTACCTCCATCCACAATGTATTAATGCCCGGATAATTCTGTGTACTGAATTTTACTGAAGCATTCAGCGTATCGCCATGCAGCAATGCATGAAAGCGTGGTGATGCAATATCTTTTCTTACATTGTTGTTGTCGTAGAGATAATAATCCACCAGCAAGTCACTCATATCAGAAGTGCTTACATTCTCCACTGGCATTTTCCAGTAAATGGTATCTCCCTGTTCCACATCAGCAGATATAAACTCAGCACCTACAGGATTCAACACTGCTTCCGGAACTTCCTGATAATATATCTGCCAGCGATTCAGTTGTGGTGGTGTTCTGAAAACTGAATCTTCCATATAGCACCTCAAAAATAATTTCGGATAAACATACGGACTGATGTTCAGATTAAAATCCATTTGTGACGGCTGTATGGCAGAGTACAACGTATGTTGTGTTCCAACCGTATCAATACCTACAATGTCAAGCGCCAGCGTGTCTGTTGAAGTGGCTTCCACACTGTTGTTGGCCCAGTGCAATGAGTTCCACTGTATGGCAGGCCCTATCACTTCTGATGTAACATAACCTTTATACCAGTTGCCTCCGATGAGTGTAGTAAAAGTTATATTCTGAACAGTATCGTTAGCCGCCACAACCGTTTGTGCAGAAGACGGAAATCCTTTTCTGAAAAAGAAAATAAAATGTTTGCTATTGGGAATGGTGTCCACATTATTAATTCCGTTTTGAGATAGTGCAAACCTGAACTGCCCCGACCATGAACTGCTCATAAAATGCTCCGTCACGCTGTAAAGCAGCACATAATTTCCTGTTGGTATTCGATTGATAAAGTTTGCAAGACTGTCGAGATTTCGGTAAATCAAATGCCCTTTGACAGAAAATACCGAATCAGTAGAGAAAGCAAAAAAAGGTTGCGCTCCATTCACAATTGCCTGGCAGGAGTCGTTATAGGGTGGCTGATTGATATTTCCGAACTGACCTGCATAGGTTCCTGTGTTCCAGCTTTCGAGCGAAATGGAATCGAGTACTACTGCATAAATCGCACGATAATTACAACCTCCTGTTGCAATCAGCTGATTGTTCAGTTGTACATTGTCTGAAGTAAGACCCTGCCCGGGAACTTTCCATGTTGATACCCTTAGTTCGGCCTGCGTATTGTCGAAGTCCCATCTGCGTTGTGGTTTATCATACACCACATTGGAGTAACCATCATTCTTAAACTGAAAAAAATGTGCCTGACTCCATCCGGTTTTCTGAGGAATGTAAATGAATGAACTTTCTTTCCAACGGTAATTATTCGGATAAAGAGAAGGGTCGAGGCTTACGCGCCAGTAATACACTCTGCCACTGTCGCAGGTAAACGGCAATGGCCATTTCACAACTCCTCCTGTTTGCGTAAATGTTTTAGTTCGAAGAAATGGCGAATTGAATGCATCGGTAGTATCCACTTCGAAGCGGTAAGTTTTCGAAGGCGCATAAATATTATCGGTTGTTGCTTTCAGAATTACTGATGCATCAGGCACAATGGCATATTTAAACGGATATACCGGAGTAATATCCGTAGAGATTATTTGCAATGGAATGTTCAGCACATTATTGTTGGTTTCATTACATTCTGTAATCACTCCGTTGTAGTCAACCGTTACATCAAAATAATTAAATCCGGGTCCGCGGTTCAGGTCGGTATTGAAAGTTACACGCAATGTATCCGTATAAGGTATGTAGCGCAACAACGTATCAATTGTTAGAGTTGAATTGTCAGGAAACTTGCGAACGATGTGCACAGATACAGAATCGGTGGTTACTCTTCCCAAATTTTTTATAACCACATTCAAATCGAAAGTCGGAAGGTCGGTGGTAACTTCTGTGGGATTAAAAAACACCGATGGCTGTTTTATTTCATAATCGGGCAAGTCAGAGGGTGCAAGTTTCAGAGCAGGGTCGCCATGCCACAACATTCCCAATGCTGTAGATTTATAAACGATTCCTGCATTGTTGTAATACATCACTATCAGAGAGTCTAATGCATTTTTAATTGCAATGCCCACCGGCAGACTGTAATCGCGATAAGCAACATTTCTGTATAACTGCAATGAGTAATCACCCAACTCCTGAATATTTCCAAGTCGTGGTTTTGCAAGAAAACCTACTGAACCTTTTTGAGGCAGCAACACAAAGTCTTCGTTGAGCAACCGTGTTGGCGAATAAATATCACCCACATTGCACGACTGAGCAAACACCACCGGATATCGTCCTGCATTGTGCCAGTTTTGAGGAATGTCTGTTGCTATATCGAAAGTAGAACCGGCAGCATGACCAAAAAACGTCATGATGTTTACACCACTGTCAATGCGTGCCTGCAATTCAAGGGCCTGAATATATTCTATTGGGTCTGTCGAAATTTTATAATAACTCGTCACTGTTGCACCCATCAGCGTATCGCTAATGGCAGCAGCATTCTGATCCATATAATTTTTTATGCTCTGCTGCTCAAAGCCTGTGTTGCCTCCCACAAAATGCAATACATGCTTCAGCCAGTCTTCAGGGCAAACCTGTCTTGCTGCTTCATGCGACTGTGCTTTTTCCAGATAGTTGGCTACATCCGTTGTGTTTTGTGCAGCAAGACGTCCTGTTGCAAGATGTGGCACATAGGTAGTGTCTGTAATTCTATTGCTGAACATATAATCTGAGGGCGGATTGCCATAGGTAGGCACCAGACTCATTTCGTTGTATGCAGGATTTAATCTTACCGCTTCGGGATATATGGCTTTGCCTATCAGAAATAAATACTGAGGTTTGTTGTTGAATGTATTGATGGCATAAGCGCAAAAGTTTTTGATGGAGAGTGAATGTTGGTTAATGCCATAAGCAAACTGATCATACAAATCATTGATGTCAACCAGCAGCGGATTATAACCTGTGGCAAGTCTGAAATTGGAATAGTTTACAGCTTCACTCCACAATTTTTTATGCGAAACAATCAGGTAATCATACTGCGGCTGATTATATGCGTAATTGATAAACCGTGCAAACTTTTGCGGATCGGTATCGGTGTTCACAGGTGCAATCAGAAAATCTGCTGACGTACTGTAGGAAGCTGATTCGGCAGCCAACAGACAACTGCTTTCTGTTCCGCCAAAAGGTATGAGTGCCTGCAGAAGATTGCCCGTGCGCACAGTGGTTATTTTACTTACAGTATCTCCGGCCAGCAGATAAATATAACGGGGGGTATTGTCGCTGTTCAGATAATCATTCAGGTCAACGCGAAGTTTGCTGCCGCTGCCGCTGACAGAAAAAAACTGAAAAGGTGTGCTCTCTCCCGAAAAAGTATTTGCATGAGCATATCGCAGGTTGTAATATGTTACCGACATGCGGTTGGAGCCTCCGCCATTGGCAGTGCCCGAAAACTGCAAAGTATTATTTGCAGCGAGTGCAGTAAGCGAAAGTGTAAAATTAAAATCGTAGCGCGTGTATCCGAAAATATTATTGTCGGTAAAAACCTGATTGCCGTTTATCGCAACATTAAACGTATGAAAATATCCGTCATAGTTGGCATTCACCATTCGCACATCCATCACCGGTGGTGGTGCATTCACTGAGGTCGAAAGGTTGGGTGTGTCAAATGTTTCTGATGGAGTGTTCACGCTGAATGGTGTTCCCGAAAAACCTTCGGGGCCTGAATATGATGGATCTATATCACCCTGCGAATCGCCTTTCAGATATTCACCTGTATAATTTTTACGACTCACTTTTGTGATATAATCCAAAGGCGTATATGCGCTGAAGTTTACATCGTTTTCAAGAATCATTCTTTTTACGGGAGTGCCGGGCAACACTGCTGCCGTAAGAAAATAAACTGCCGTATCGCTGAACAAACTGTAGTCGGGGTTGAGCTGATCCGAAGGATTTTCATACAGCGGTTTGTCGGCCCATCCGTCATTGGGTTTGCCATAAAATTCAATATAATCTGTCGGGTCAAAAGTGTTGTCGGCTTCGCCTGCTACATAGATGTATTGCTCCGTGCCGTTATGAAATATCTGAAAGTTGTGCGGGTTTTGTGTTACGTTGAATCCTGCCTGCTGCAAGGTGGAATAGTCCAGGCGGTAAATTCCTTTT
>Ga0079224_100000154_pt1 | contig 55428 bp, 48 predicted proteins | sample Stecom2015_FD_80414 | JGI IMG/M metagenome (GOLD analysis project Ga0079224, IMG submission 80414) | Agricultural soil microbial communities from Utah to study Nitrogen management - Steer compost 2015 | ecosystem: Environmental > Terrestrial > Soil > Agricultural land | place: USA: Utah... | reverse complement strand
GAAAAATTGGTTGCCAGCGATCCAAATGCCGAAAGCTGCGGGTAACGGCCACCACGTGCAATACTCAATGAATAGCGCGCACTGGTAATACGGAAATCAGCTGCTTTGATTTCAGGTAAAATTTTCAGCGCCTGACTGTAAATGGCATCAGCAGTGAGCAAGGTTGACTCTTTTGAAGGAATTTCAACGGCAGGTTTTTCAACGGTAATATCGCTTACCGAGTCGAGTTGCATGAGTTGTATGAGTGAAATTTTTGCATTGGTAAGCATATTTTCTGCAACAATTTTATTGTATTCTTCTGTTGACAAAAGGGCATCAGCATCCAGCAGCGAGCCTTCTGCAAGCAGTTCATTATCCACCAGAAGTTTGGTGCGGTTGCGCTGAGTGGCAGCTGCTTCAATCCTTACGTTGGTGGCATCGAGTTGTTCGCTGCTGAATAACACCTGCAGATAGGCCGTTGCCACAGCAAGAGCAATATCGTTTTGCGATTTGATAAAGTCCTGTTTACCTGCATTGAGGTCGCTCACACTTTTGCGGTAACTGTTCTGAATGCCGAATCCCTGAAAAATCGGAAGACTTGCATTGAGAGAGGCTGTACCCGACTGAAAAGTTTTATCAACATAAGTGTAGCTGGTAGGGTCGAGGCTTCGGCCAAAATTATAATTCATACCTGCGCTGCCGTTTATCGAAGGGAAGAATCCGGCAAAATTCTGGTCGCGGGCTGCTTCGGCCATCTGCGCTGCCACAGCTGCCTGCTGCACACCAATGTTGTGGTTGAGTGCATAATCAATACATTCTTTCAGCGACCAAACTTTCTGTCCGAAACCCAGCATGGGCAAACAGGCAAATACTAAAAGGATGCGATATTTCATGATGATTGTATATGGTACAGGAGGCGAAAATAAGCATTGTTTTAATTGCTGTTTTGTATGTGGCCTGAAGGATTCCAACAACTTTACAGAGTTAACATAATTTAACTAATTGTCTTGTCGTCATCGCGGACGTCTTCGAAGGAGAGGAAAAGTTTTGATTGGGTAAAGGCTGAAGCCTTTTTTTGTTTGACGGTTTTATTCTTTGTCATAATGATGGAGTTATTTTTTGGGGAGATGTTGTATAGCCTAAGCGCACCCGTAGCCCCAAAGGGCGCTGGCGCAATAATTTTTTTACACATGCCTCCGCGCACCCGTAGCCCTAAAGGGCGCAGACACAATAATTTTTTTACACATGCCTCCACGCACCCGTAGCCCTAAAGGGCGCAGACGCAATAATTTTTTTACACATGCCTCCACGCACCCGTAGCCCTAAAGGGCGCTTGCGCACTTCAAATACGTTGTGCGTTTTCTAATTGTAACCCGGCAGGTCGCGTTAGCTCCTGCTGGGTTGTTTACGTCTTACACCCAGCAAGAACTTGCCTCTTGCCGGGAGTTAGGTGATTCATTTCCTCCGCGCACCCGTAGCCCTAAAGGGCGCTGACGCACTTCGAATATGATGAGCAACCCGGCAAGATAACGTTTTATGCGGCCATACAGTACTGCAGATTGCCGCTTGTCAGGGACAATGCGCAACGTTTTGCAGAATACCTTATACTAAGATGCAGGTTACGTTTAATTATCTTGTTTTGAATTATCACTCTCATTGCTGACAGGTATCCAACTCTCAAAAATGCTTAATCTTTCTTATTTTCGCGCTTCATTTCATAAAGATGTTTGAGAATTTAAGTGATAAACTCGAGAAAGCGTTTAAGAACCTGAAAGGTCAGGGCAAAATCACAGAGATAAATGTGGCCGAAACGCTCAAGGATGTGAGAAGGGCCTTGCTGGATGCAGATGTTAATTATAAGGTAGCCAAACAGTTTACCGATACCATTAAGGAAAAGGCATTAGGCCAGAATGTGCTTACAGTGGTTTCGCCAGGTCAGTTGCTGGTAAAAATTGCTCATGATGAACTGTCTGCTCTCATGGGCGGGCAGGCAGCAGAGCTTAAGCTGAAAGGAAATCCTACGGTGATACTGATGTCGGGATTGCAAGGCTCAGGTAAGACTACTTTGTCGGGTAAACTGGCGCATTATCTGAAAACCAAGAAAGGAAAAAATCCGCTGCTTGCAGCATGTGATGTGTACAGACCGGCAGCTATTGATCAGCTAAAAGTGCTTGCAGAGCAAATAGGGGTGGACGTATATACCGAACCCGACAATAAAAATCCTGCTGAGATAGCTCAGAATGCAGTGAAGCAAGCCAAACTGCAGGGCAACAGCGTGGTGATAGTGGATACAGCAGGGCGATTAGCTATTGACGAGCAGATGATGAATGAAATTGCTGCCGTGAAAAAAGCTATTTCGCCTGATGAAATATTGTTTGTGGTGGACAGCATGACGGGTCAGGATGCAGTGAATACAGCAAAAGCTTTTAACGACAGACTGGATTTTGACGGAGTGGTGCTTACCAAACTCGATGGTGACACCAGAGGTGGGGCAGCTTTATCCATCAAATCGGTGGTGAACAAACCTATAAAGTTTGTAGGTACGGGAGAAAAGATGGACGCTTTGGATGTGTTTCATCCCGAAAGGATGGCCGACCGTATTCTGGGAATGGGCGACATAGTGACACTGGTAGAGAAAGCGCAGGAGCAGTTTGACGAAAAACAGGCTGCCGAACTGCAGAAGAAGTTTGCCAAGAATCAGTTTAACTTCAACGATTTTTTAGGTCAGTTGCAGCAGATAAAAAAAATGGGCAACATCAAAGACCTTGTTTCCATGATACCCGGTGTGGGCAAAACGGTGAAAGATATGGATATTGACAATGATGCTTTCAAAAGTATTGAAGCCATAATTCAGTCAATGACACCAACGGAACGCACCAACCCCGATTTGATTAACGGCAACCGCAAGAAGAGAATTGCAGCAGGCAGCGGCACTTCGGTCCCTGAAGTGAATAAGCTCATCAAACAGTTTGATGATATGCGCAAAATGATGAAAATGATGACGGGGGGCAACATGAAAAACATGATGCGCAACATGCCGGGCATGAGAAGGTGATAACAGATTTTCGGAAAAAAATATTTAAGAGAAATAAGCAGTGACATTAATTGACGGTAAAGCAACGGCAGAGGAATATAAATCAGTAATCAGGCAGGAAGTGGCAGCACTCACAGCACGCGGACTTCGTGCACCACATCTGGCAGTGATGCTGATTGGAAACAATGGTGCGAGCGAAACGTATGTTGCCAACAAAATGAAAACATGCCGTGATGCAGGTTTTGAAGCCACACTTATCCGTTATGAAAATACCGTAAGCGAGCGCGAAGTGTTGCATAAGATCAATGAAATAAATCACAACACGGAGATTGACGGGCTGATAGTGCAGTCGCCATTTCCAAATCATATATCGCCACAAAAAATCAATGAAGCCATTCATCCGGCTAAGGATGTAGATGGATTTCATCCGGTGAATGCGGGAAGGCTGCAGCAGAATAAGCCCTGCTACATTGCAGCTACTCCCAAAGGTATAATGCAACTGATAGAGCGTTATAAAATTGATACGCAGGGCAAGCATTGTGTGATTGTTGGGAGAAGCAATATTGTAGGCATGCCCATGAGCATACTTATGAGCCGCAATGCAAAGCCCGGCAACTGCACAGTAACTGTTTGTCACAGCAAAACAGTGAATCTTGCACAATATACTTTGCAGGCCGATATACTGATAGCAGCTATTGGAGTGCCTGAAATGATTACCGCATCCATGGTGAAAGAAGGTGCAGTGGTGATTGATGTAGGAATTACCAGAGTGCCTGATACCTCAGCGCGCAACGGTTTCAGGCTGAAAGGTGATGTAAAATTTGACGAAGTGGCTCCAAGATGCAGTTTCATCACACCTGTACCTGGTGGAGTAGGCCCCATGACCATCATTGGTTTGTTGCAAAACACATTGCTCGCTGCCAAACATGCTATTTATAACTGAAAATACAAGCCATGCTTTTTGAAGATAAATTAATTCCTGTTGTAAAAAATGCCGTAAGCGAATTGTATGCTGTGCAGGCTGATGAGAAATGGATTACGTTTCAGGAAACACGAAAAGAGTTCGAAGGTGAAATTACGCTGGTGGTATTTCCGTTTACACGACTGTCGCGCAAATCGCCTGAAGAAACAGGAAAACAGTTAGGCGAGTATCTTCAGCAGCATGCTTCCATCATCAGCACATTTAATGTGGTGAAGGGTTTTCTGAACCTGAGTTTAAATGATGATGCTGTTCAGCAATATTATCACCTGAAACTTTCCGATGAGCAATTCGGATTCAGAAAAGCGGATGAGCAAAGCAAACCTGTATTGATTGAATATGCATCGCCCAATACCAACAAACCCATTCACCTCGGACACCTGCGCAATATTCTGCTTGGGTTTTCGTCATCGCGGTTGTTGCAGGCTACCGGAAAGCGTGTGATTAAAGTAAGCATCATCAACGACAGGGGAGTACACATCTGCAAATCAATGCTGGCATGGCAGAAATTCGGCAATGGCGAAACTCCTGCCTCGTCAGGAATGAAAGGCGACCATCTGGTGGGAAAATATTATGTGGAGTTTGACAAGCATTACAAGCAGGAAGTGCAGCAGCTGATGAGCGAAGGATGTACCAAGGAAGAAGCAGAGAAAAAATCGCCACTGATGACAGAAGTGCGCAGCATGCTGGTGAAGTGGGAGCAGGGCGATGAGCAGGTGCGCTCACTCTGGAAAATGATGAACGGATGGGTGTATGACGGATTTGATGTAACCTATCACCGCCTCGGTGTTGATTTTGACAAGCTCTATTACGAATCGGACACCTATCTGCTTGGAAAAAAAATGGTGGAAGAAGGTTTGCAGAAAGGAGTGTTTAAGAAGAAGGAAGATAACAGTGTGTGGATAGATTTAACTTCGGAAGGACTTGACGAAAAAATTGTTCAGCGTTCTGACGGCACATCGGTTTACATCACACAGGATTTGGGCACAGCGTTGCTGCGTCATGAGGAGTTTGACTTCAACGAAAAAATTTATGTGGTAGGCAATGAGCAGGACTATCATTTCAAAGTGTTGTTTAAAATACTCGGTAAGTTAGGTTACGAATGGGCTTCGAGGCTGCATCACCTCAGCTATGCCATGGTAGATTTGCCCAGCGGAAAAATGAAATCGCGCGAAGGAACCGTTGTTGATGCCGATGACCTGATGGATGAAGTGGTGACTGCTGCTGCTGCCGAAACTCAGAAGCTGGGTAAAATAGATGAGTTCAGTAAGGATGAGTTGAGTAAATTGTATGAAACACTCGGACTTGGGGCTTTGAAATATTTTATTCTGAAAGTAGATCCTGAAAAGAGAATGTTGTTTAACCCTTCCGAAAGTGTGGAAATACATGGCAACACAGGACCGTATATTCAGTATGTGCATGCAAGAATAAGTTCGGTATTGCGCAGAGCACAACAGATGGAAACACTCAGTGGTTTTAAAAATTTAAGCATTGCAGAACACAATGGACTTAATGCCAAAGAAAAAGAGCTGATGCTTTTCATTCTTAAATTTGAAGAAACGGTACAGAAAGCAGCTTCAGCATTTTCGCCTGCTGTGGTGGCCAATTATGTTTTTGAGCTGGCCCGTACTTTCAATCAGTTTTATCACGACAATCCGATTATTGACGAAACAAATCCTGCAACAAGTCTTTTCAGACTGAAATTATCGCAGCACTGTGCCGATACCATTCGCAAATCGCTCTATCTGCTTGGTATTGATGCACCCGAAAGAATGTAACCGTCCGGTTTAAACGTTAAGAGATTTTTTTAAGTTGCTGATGGCATCCAGCACAAACTGCACCTGTTCATCACGGGTCATAAAAGTGTTGTCCAACAAAATGGCATCATCAGCTTTGCGCAGCGGACTTTCTTCGCGGTGAGTGTCTTCGTAGTCTCTGCTTTCCAGATTTTTTCTGATTTCATCAGGCGTTACTTTAATTCCTTTTTCAATCAGTTCGTGGTATCTTCTGTAAGTACGCACTTCGGGCGATGCCGTCATAAAAATTTTTAAATCGGCATTCGGAAAAACGGTGGTTCCAATATCTCTGCCGTCCATCACCAGGTTGCCTTTGCCTGCCATTTGCTGTTGCAGCCATACCATACGCTTACGCACTTCATGGATGGCACTCACATGACTTACGTTATCCGATACTTCCATATTGCGGATTTCTTTTTCCACATTCACACCATTGAGGTAAACTTCGGCAATGCCGGATGCGTCATTGATGCGGAATTCGATGTGAATATTGTTTAACACCGGTTTGTAATCGTAGTCAAAGGAAGCCTGATCAGAAGCCTGTTTGAAAGGCACACCATGTTTCAAAAAATAAAAGGTAACGGCTCTGTACATGGCACCCGAGTCAATATAGGATAACCGGAGCCGTTTGGCTATTGCTTTTGCAACCGTACTTTTCCCGCAGGACGAATATCCGTCAATGGCAATAATCATATATTGAAACGTAAGGAAACCGTTTCAAAAGTAATAAAATATTGTCTTGAAAATTATTTGTTGCGTTTGAAGTCACCAAGATAGGCAGAGATGGAAAGGCTGTTGGTGCCTCCGGCCAGATGATAAATACTTCTGCTGTAGCTCAGGTGAAACTTGGATATGCGCAGCCCTAATCCGAAAGAAATACCTACCATTCCGGGTCTGCTTTCTACTTTCATTTCATTTCTTCGCTGAAAATTGTAAGCCATGCGCAGGTGGAAATTTTTGGAGATAAGCACTTCGTTGCTGATGATAAAATGTCTGAGCAGTTTATTTCCGAAGGTTACTTTTTCAGTTTCTTTCACTTCTCCTGTCAGCGGGTCGGTTTCATTTTGTGTGGCAGGGTCGGTGTACGACAAATCCCATTTTTCCAAATGTCGCGCTGTTAGGGTAATCCGGAAGGGTGCTTTGGCCAATTTCTGACTTACACCAAGTTCTATTTCCACAGGAAGTTTTTCGCGGTTGCCATCATAGTACGATTTCAGCTGTACACCTGCATTGCGTATCACAAGTGCTGCCGTGGTCAGTCTGTTCATGCTCTGATAACTGATACCCAGGTCAACAGCAAGTCCGAATGCAGTGTAATGATCAATCTGGCTGTAGATGGCTTTTACGCTTGCACCGGCAAACAATATACTGTCTAACCCCACAGGACGCGCAAGTGAAAAAGTAAGAGCGTAATCGCCACCGCTGAAAGTTCCAAGGTCGGCAGCAGTTTCATCGGTACGGTTGAAGGTGCCATAACTTACAAACTGAAGACCTACTGATGCAGTGCCCACACCTTCATAGTTTTTTGCGAAAGCGGTATAACCATGTTTGATTCCTGCGAAGTAGGGATTGTAATTAAAAGTAATCTGTTTGTCCATTTCAGGATTCAGAATGGCAGGATTGTTAAATGCAGCGTTAATGTCGTTGTCGCGAATGGAAATGACGTTGCCTCCCAGTGCCGACTGCCGTGTGGAAGCCGTCAGGTCGAGAAATCTGAAAATAGCGGATCCACCTGTCTGCGCATTGGCGAAGTTAACGGTAAATAAAAGAAAAGCAGTAAGGCGTAAAAACATGGTTGCAGGATTGTGATTACCAAAACGCATCAGCAGCTTTCTTATTTTGAGCATCAGCAAATTAATATAATGGGAATTTTTCCATCATACGGTTCACTTCTTCCTTCACTTCCAGGATGACACTTTCACTGGTATGATTCAGTATCACTTTATCTATCAGTTCCACTATCTGAACCATTTCATGCTCTTTCATACCGCGAGTAGTCATGGCAGGAGTTCCCACTCTCATACCTGAGGTAACAAATGGCGATTGCGTATCAAAAGGAACCATGTTTTTATTCACGGTAATATCGGCAGCCACCAATGCATTCTCGGCCTGCTTGCCCGTAATATTTTTAGAGCGAAGGTCTATCAGCATCAGGTGATTGTCGGTACCGTTTGAAATCACTTTGTAACCTTTCTTTACAAAAGCCTCTGCCATGGTTTTTGCATTGCGGATAATCTGCAGGCAATATTCAAAATATTCGTCAGTTAAATCTTCTCCAAAGGCTACAGCTTTGGCAGCAATCACATGCTCTAAGGGTCCGCCCTGTGTGCCCGGAAAAACGGCACTGTCCATAATGGCCGACATCATGCGTGTTTCGCCTTTGGGTGTTTTCAGTCCCCATGGATTCTCAAAATCTTTTCCAATCATAATCATTCCTCCGCGAGGGCCGCGCAGTGTTTTATGCGTAGTAGTGGAAACGATGTGGCAATGTGGCATGGGGTCGTTGAGCAAACCACGTGCAATAAGTCCTGCCGGATGCGAAATATCTGCTAAAAGTAAGGCTCCTACTTTGTCGGCAATTTCGCGCAGGGCAGCATAGTTCCAGTCGCGTGAGTAGGCTGATGCACCGCAGATAATCAGTTTCGGTTTTTCCTTCAGCGCAGTTTCTTCAACCTTATTATAGTCAATGGTGCCGGTAGCTTCTTCCACACCGTAAAAAGTAGCTCTGTAAAGTTTTCCCGAAAAATTTACAGGAGAGCCATGAGTGAGGTGACCGCCATGAGAAAGATTAAAACCAAGAATGGTATCGCCTGCTTTGAGGCAACCTAACATGACAGCGGCATTGGCCTGCGCACCGGAGTGAGGTTGCACATTTGCCCATTCGGCATTGAACAATGTTTTGGCGCGGTCAATGGCAATTTGTTCTATTTCGTCCACCACTTCGCAACCGCCATAGTAGCGTTTGCCGGGTAGTCCTTCTGCATATTTGTTGGTAAGGCATGATCCCATGGCATCCATGACCTGCTGGCTCACAAAGTTTTCTGAGGCTATCAGCTCAAGCCCGTGGCGCTGACGCGAGAGTTCCTGTTTGATAAGTTTAAAAACGGCAGTATCTTTTTTCATTTCGATAAATTATGGAGGCAAATATAACGAGTGATATGGATTATTTCGAAATAAAGAACAAAGCCTTTGAGTACGAAACTTTTTTGACTTAATTTCGTATTTTTCAGAACCACCACAATAGAGATATGTCAGACCGTTTTATTGCCGTTGATTACGACCCTTTTGCTCCCGCTGCCCCTGCCGCAGTGCCCACTACCGAAGAGCAACGTGAAATCTGGACTTCTATACTGATAGGAGGAGAGGCTTCCTCACTTTCTTATAACGAAAGTATTACACTTTACCTCGATGGGAACTGCAACATTCAGCAGCTTACTGAGGCATGCAAAGCTGTGGTGCAAAGGCATGAGATACTCAGAAGCACTTTTGCAGCCGATGGAAATTCCTACAGCGTGGCATCAGAAGTGAAGCTTGAAATTCCAGTGATTGATCTTACCGACCTCAACCCCTCAGAAAAGAAAAACAGAATCAGTCATTTTGCACAGCGCGAAGCTGAAATTCCTTTCGACCTGGCAACAGGGCCGGTAATCCGTTTCGCCATTTTTAAAATTTCTTCTTCTGAAACAGCTTTGACTTTTACAGCGCATCACATGGTGTGTGACGGATGGAGTATTGGCATTATTCTGCAGGACATCAGTAAATTTTATTCAGCCTTTATAAAAAATGAAACTCCGGTTTTGGATGATGTTTTTGCTTTCAGTGAGTATTCGGCAAGACAACAACAGCGCAAACTGGATGGCTCGTATGAGCGTTGCGAAAATTACTGGCTCAAAATGTATGAAGGAGAAATTCCTGTACTCGATTTGCCGGTCAACAAAACACGTCCTTCAAGCCGTACCTTCAATGCAAAAAGGCTGGATCTGGAAGTGGATGCAGAACTGGTATCTGCCGTAAAAAAATTCGGAGCAAAAAACAACAGCAGCTTTGTGAATACACTTTTCGCTGCATTTGAAATATTTCTTTACCGTCTTACCTCACAGCGCGATTTGGTGGTTGGACTTCCTGCTGCCGGACAATCAGCATCGGAGATGTATGCGCTGGTAGGACACTGCGTAAACCTGTTGCCTGTGCGTACGCTCATTGATGAAAAGATGACGTTTGCCGAATATCTGAAGTCGAGGAAACCTGCCATGCTTGATGTATTCGATCATCAGGAGTTTACCATGGGAAGCCTGCTCAGCAAATTGCCTCTGCAACGCGACCCTTCGCGCATACCTTTGGTGCCGGCAGTGTTCAACGCGGATTTGGGCATCACTCAGGGTGTAAATTTTGAAGGACTGACCTATCGTTTTGTTTCCAATCCCCGAAAGTTCGAAAACTTCGAATTCTTTTTGAATGCAACAGGCATGGGCGACACCCTCATTCTCGAATCGTCATTCAATACCGATTTGTTTGATGATGAAATGATCAGGTTGCGAATGGAAGAGTTTGTGATGTTGCTGAAAGATATCATTGCCAGTCCGCAGTTGCCGGTTTCTGAACTGAACCTGCTGACAAGAGATGAGCAACAGAAAATTTTTGTGGACTGGATGGGAAAGGATGAAACTTTTACTGCATACAATGCCATTCATCAGATGATAGAAGCAGTGGCAGAGCAGCATCCCGAAAAAACAGCTTTGGTTTATGAGAACAGAAAATTGAGCTATGGTGAGTTGAATGAACAGTCCGATGCACTGGCTGTGCATCTTCAGCAGTCAGGTGTTGGCAAAGATGCGCTTGTGGCTGTTTACATGGAGCGAAGTCCCGAAATAATTATTGCAATACTTGCAGTGCTCAAAGCCGGTGGTGCCTATGTGCCCATTGATTTTTCGTATCCGCAGGATCGTATTTCGTATTTGCTGCAGGATGCCGGTTGCCCACTCATTATCACTCAGGAAAAATATAAAAAGAATCTTCCCGAAACCGGAGCAACTATACTTCTGCGTGAAGAGTGGAATGAAATTTTCAGCAAACACAAAGGACAAAAACCTGAAAGCAAAACGCAGCCATCGGATTTGTGTTATGTGATTTATACTTCGGGCTCCACAGGTAAACCCAAAGGTGTTTTGATAGAACATCAAACCGTAATCAACTACATTTCGTATTGCAACAAACATTATTTCGGTGATCAGCCTTATGGCAATTTTGGTTTGTACAGTTCATTGTCATTCGACCTTACGGTGACCAGTATTTTCTGTACGCTGACAAGGGGAAAAACACTTACCATATTTAATCAGAATGATGATGTGCTGAACATTCTGAAGCAAACTTTTCAGCAGGATTCAACTATAGATGTCATCAAGATGACACCGGCTCACATTCTGGCACTCGAAACTCTTTCGTTAAAATGCAACAACATCAAAAAAGCCATTGTGGGAGGAGAAGAAATGTTGCCAAGACATGTGGAAATACTTCGAGCCATTAACTCTGAAATGGAAATCATCAATGAGTATGGCCCTACTGAAGCTACAGTAGGCTGTATTGTAAAAAATGTGATTCGGCCTGATGATGCACTGACTATTGGCAAAGCTATTTCGAATACACAGGTTTATATTTTTGATAAAAATCTGCAACCGGTTCCTCCGGGAGTGCAGGGCAGGCTGTTTATTGGGGGCAATGGTTTGGCAAGAGGTTATAAAAACAGACCGGAGCTGACCAATGAAAAATTTGTCTCTGAAAAGTATTCTGGTGCTGCACTGCGTGTTTATGATACCGGTGACATAGCACGTTTTCGATTGAATGGCGACATGGAATTTATTGGCAGAACAGACAATCAGGTTAAAATACGTGGATACAGAATTGAAATCGGTGAAATTGAAAATGTGATTGCTGCTCAGAAAAATGTAAAGGAAGTTACCGTTATTGTGAGAGAAGATAAGCCGAATGACAAGCGGTTGGTTGCATACGTTGTTCCCGAAAATAAAGCAGAGAACACTGACCTTAAAGAATTGCTGAAATCAGTTTTGCCAGATTATATGGTTCCTTCTGCCATGGTGTGGTTGGATAAAATTCCGCTCACTGCCAATGGCAAGGTTGACAGAAAAGCATTGCCTGTGCCTGAGGTGAACACAAAATCAGAGAGTGCAAATTTTGAAGAACCTCACAACCCGCTCGAGAGTTTGTTAGCCGGTATCTGGAGCGACATACTTGGTCTCGATAAAATTGGTATTCACGACAACTTTTTTGAACTGGGAGGTCATTCGCTGCTTGGAATAAAAATGATGGGAGAGATAGAGAAGAAAACAGGAGTGAAGCTCGATTATCCAACCTTATTCAGAGCATCAACCATATCACAATTAGCAAAGGTCATCAATGCCGAAGACCTGAATATGGAGTGGCCAATTGTAGTTCCACTGCAACAGGGTGGCAGCAAAACTCCGCTGTTTCTAGTGCACATGCACAATGGCAACATACAGCGATGGAGGGTGCTGCTGAAATATCTCGACAAAGAGCAACCTGTTTATGCCATTCAGCCTCGAGGATTGGACGAAAAATATGACTACCACTATGCCATCAGCGACATGGCGAAGTTTTATATTGATGAAATCAAAAAAGTTCAGCCGCACGGACCTTACCGTCTGGGAGGACTTTGTTTTGGAGGAACGGTGGCACTTGAAATAGCACGACAACTGAGTGAAATGGGAGAGAAATCGGACCTGGTGTTTATGATTAACAATTATGCACCTCCTTCCAATCCGATGCAGTATAAAATCCGCGAAACATGGGATGAGTTCAAAGGCATGAACATGGAAGCGAAGCTTGAATTTGCATTGGAGAAAACAAAAAATGCAGGAAAGAAAGTGTTGAGCAAACTTACAAGTGTGTTCGACTCAGGAAAAAATTCTCAGACAGAAGACAACGTAAAAACCAAACCCGATATCCGCTGGGTACATTCTGTAGCATTGTTGCATTATCAGCCTGCCACAACCTACAATGGCGATGTGGTTTTGGTAAAAACCGGTGATGAAGTGGCTAAACATTATGATGAAACACTGGGTTGGAAACGATTGATTAGCGGCAACATAGAAATGCACATCGTGCCGGAAAGCGACAATGATTCCATCATCACCACTGAAACATATTACAGCGTGTTAGGCGCATTGCTCAACCAAAAACTGAATGGCAGATAGGCGATGCACAGCTTTCATTATATTTCTGAAAAAGATATTCAGCATTTAACGGTTGCCGATGATGAACTGCTTTTGGTTCTGATTCAGGTATCAGCACTTCACTCATCATTTTCTGACTGGAAAAATCTGTTGAGCAAAGAAGAAATGGATAAGGCAATGTCCTTTCGTGCCGATGCTGACAGAAACACCTATGCCTGTGCTCATGCATTTCTGAGAACCATATTATCGGTATTGCTGCAATGCAAGCCTACAGAGTTGTTTTTTCTTAAGGAAACATCAGGCAAACCTTATGTGCAGTCGGCTAACATCATGTCGGGAAATCAGACCATACATTTCAGCCTGAGCCATTCGGGAAACTATGTTGCACTGTGCTTTCATACACAACATACTGTAGGAGTGGATGTGGAACAGATCAATCCTTCGTCAGATTACTCACAGATTGCAGAAAGTTATTTTTCGGAGCAGGAAAAACTTGATTACAATCAGGCTGAAAACAAACTGATTTTCTTTCTGAAGCAATGGACAGCAAAAGAAGCTTCAGGCAAAGTCACAGGTGATGGTATTGCAAAACTTCAGTCGCTGAAACTCCCTGAAGGGTATGTTTCAACTTGTCACATCGAGGAGCAGGCAGTGCTAAGCGCATGTTATCCTGAGGGAAGTGTGAGCAAAAATTATTACATCATCTGAGCGGAAGAGATTTTCATTTATCTTTGCACGCAATTTGAATAAAAAGACCTGCTTTGTTTTCAGTATCAATGTTTTTGCAATGGCGGGTTCCCACACATAATTATGAAACAACTTAATTTTACAGAGCTTTCGCTGAGCAGCGAAATTCAAAAGGCTGTTGGTGATATGGGCTTTGTTGAAGCTACTCCCATACAGTCGGAAGCCATACCCGTATTACTCGAAGGGCATGATGTTATCGGACAGGCACAGACAGGCACCGGCAAAACGGCAGCCTTCGGTATTCCATTGCTGGAACTTATTGACACACGCGATAAAGTAACTTCTGCTTTAGTGATGTGCCCCACACGCGAACTGGCTGTGCAGGTGGCGCAGGAGATAAAAAAATTAGCCAAGTACAAAAAAGGTATTGCAGTGCTTGCCGTTTATGGTGGCGAGCAAATCCAGAAACAAATCAATGCACTCAAACGTGCAGTGCATGTGGTGGTTGGTACTCCCGGACGTATCATGGATCATCTCGACAGAAAAACACTCGACCTATCTGAATTGAAAATGGTGGTGCTTGACGAGGCTGACGAAATGCTGAACATGGGTTTCAGAGAAGATATGGAAGCCATTCTTAAACATGCTCCCAAAGAAAGACAGACAGTGCTGTTTTCTGCAACCATGCCGAAGCCTATTCTCGAACTGACTAAGAAATTTCAGCATGACCCTAAACTTATCAAGGTAACCAAGTCTGAACTTACGGTATCGTCTATTGAACAGGGATATTACGACATTAAAGTTTCGCAGAAAGCTGATGTTATTGCTCAGCTGATAGAGCAGCATGGCCTTAAACTGATGCTTGTTTTTTGCAATACCAAACGCAAGACGGATGAAGTAACTGAGCAGTTTCAGCAGATGGGATACAAAGCCGAAGCTATTCATGGTGACCTTAGACAAAACCAGAGAAACAATGTGCTGTCGCGATTCAAACGTGGTGATGTAAATATTCTGGTGGCTACCGATGTGGCTGCAAGAGGTATTGATGTTGAAAATGTAGAAGCCGTATTTAATTTCGACCTGCCATTGGATGCAGAAAATTATGTGCATCGCATAGGACGTACAGGCCGTGCCGGAAAATCAGGAAGAGCCTATTCATTTGTAACCGGCCGCAACGATATGGCCAAACTGCGCGATATTGAAGCTTACACAAAAGTTAAAATCGAAAGACAACATCTTCCCTCAGGAAAAGAACGTATTGATTTGGCAAAATCAAAACTTGCTACGCGACTGAAAGTGTTGATTGAAGAAGGAGATATTGACAAATATGAAGCAATGATTGCAGACTTCAAACATGAGGGCATCAATCTGCATCAGCTTACTTCTGCATTACTCAAAATGCATTTTGCACCAATGATGACACCTGTGAAAGAAATCAGTGAGCGAAGCACAAGACGTGATGACAATGAAAGAGAACATGACAGAGGTAAAGGAAGAAAGCAGGGCAGAGGCAAACACAGTGGCGAAGCCAATATGGTAAGACTGTTTTTGAGTGTGGGTAAAAAAGATAAAATAAGCAAAGGCGATATTGTTGGAGGTATTTCAGGGCTTGCCGGAATTGACAGCAGCAATATTGGTGTGATTGATATCTACGATAAATTTTCATTTGTAGAAGTGGATACACATTTCCTCAACAAAGTACTTTCAAAAGTAAACGGCAATAAAATTAAAAGCCGCAAAGTAAGTGTGGAGATTGCCCGATGAGTTTATCAGGCAAAGCATAAAACATAATTTTCATTTTTCCTGTAAGAAATTATCAGTTCATGCTGTTGTGTATGAAGCACCGTTGCATGCAGAATGCCATTCTGCTCTGAACGGAATGGATGGATGTAGATTTTGTTTTTGAAATCAATACCCGAAATACTGAAATATTTTATTGCTGTTTCCTTGGCACACCAGTACAAGTGAACATTCCTCATCAAATCATTGTTGTCCACTTCAGCAATTTCTTTTTCACTCATAAAATAATCCATTCCCTGTGTGGTTTTCTCTTTGTAAACCTGCAAATCCACACCACAGGACGCGTGGTTGCTCATCATCAGCGCAGTATAATTTCCCGAATGTGAAATGGAAATACTTTTGAATAAACTGCAATAAGGTTTTCCTTCCGGTGAATGGGTAATGGTTGCCTGCTGCTCACCGGTGATATGCCTTAGCAGAAGGATGTTTCTCTCTCGCTGCAATGCAATTTTATTTTGAGAAGTAGTATCACCATTCAGCAAAATATCGGTTGCAATGACTATACGGCCTTCCTTCAGTAGTATGTCGCTTTCTATTTTCAAACATCTTTGTTTCGACTGACAAAACTAAACCATATTTTTTCAATCGCTTATCAGATGTTACTTTAGCGCAATGGATGAACCGGTTTATCAGTATGGAGTAAAGATTGAATCCGAAACCGAAGAGGTGAAGGTAGGCAGTAAGACTTTTAAGTATTGCAAAATCATCAATGCTGATGCTATCTATAATGCACTGGCGGCAATGGACAATGCGCAGGATGATGTAACCGATGAACGCATTCCTTACTGGACGGAGTTATGGCCATCAGCACTGGCGCTTTCAGAATTTATTTTGAACAACAGTCATCTTTTCAGAGAACATTTTCTGTTTCACGAAATAGGTTGCGGACTGGCATTGCCTTCCATGGTTTGTGCCGACATGGGTTATCGCCCCCTCATCAGCGACTATGCTGAACCGGCACTCAGTTTTGCAGTGCGCAGCCGCAAACTGAACGGACTGGATACTCCTGAAACTTTTTTATTGGACTGGCGGCATATTCCAAAAGATTTTCAGCGATGCAATGTGTTGCTTGCTGCAGATGTAGCTTATGAGAAACGGATGTTTCAAACCGTAATTGAAGTGTTTGAAAAACTTACCCTGCCTGACGGACTGATACTTTTTGCAGAACCTAACCGAGGTTATGCAAAAGAATTTTATGAAATGCTGATGGTAGCAGGTTTCTCTCTGGAAAAAACAGAAACAGTTGTTGAGCTGAAAAATTTCAGCCACCATGTGAATGTTTGTGTGATTAGAAAACGATAACTGTTTGGCTCAGTCTTTTTGAAAGCAGAAAACAATCACTCATCAGAATGACCACTTGAATCCAAAACTTTTCCGGTACGCCACATTTTATCTTCACGCTCCATTTCTTTTTTCTCCTCTTCGCTGATGGTTACTTTTTCAATTCCTTTCAGGTTGGGCATTCCTGCATTTACCCATGCGGTGTACCAAAAACTCCCTACTGAAATAATAGCTTCTTTCATTCTGCGTTCAACCATGCCGTCAAGCATTTTATGGTATTGCTCAGAGTAGTCGTATGCATACACCTTCATCATATTTGCACCTCTTTGTTCGTAAGAATATTTTTGGTCGGAAGGAAATTTTTCATTCAGCATACGCTCGAATAATAACACACTGTCCTTAGCTGCATAACTGGCACGAACAATATTCCAGATGTAATCTATCGGCTTGTCAATATACTTTGCTTTACCTGTGAAAAAATCGTAATCCTGAGAGAAAAGCTCCGGCAGCCGCGACTCCCAGAAAGCATGAATGCCATTCTGATTGGTAAGCTGGCCGTTGTAATTTTTGGTGCAATGCAAAGGCACATGAGCATCAGCAATGTAATGCCCCAGGTCGGCTGAGTTACGAAGTATTTTAGTGTAATCTTTATCAGCAAATGCTTTGGTCAGCCGTTGCAGCATGCGGTCAATATGCCAGGGAACAATACCGTGAGCCATCAGCGTATCCTCAGTGTATTTTTCAACGGCAAGGCCCCAGTATTTTGGTAAGCTGTCAAACGGATGATCACCATAACGGTCAACGTCTATATAATGTCGTGCTGCTTCGTTTTTTACGGCATATCTTCTTTTATCGGGGTCAACAGCATGCTCTTCTATAAATTCAATATTGGCTTTATAAAATCCTATGATTTCAGGAGGCAAGGTATATACTGCCATTTTGTTGATGAGCCTGTGACCGAAAAATCCCCAGGCATAAGCCAGATAAGTAACTGAAACAATCAGAATTAATGTGATTGCTGAAATGAAAAATGTTTTACGCATAATGTGCCATAAAGATAAGCAACAAATTCAGATTTCAGATTTACGGGGTTTATAATTTATGAGGTAAATTCCAATAAGAATGATGACAAGTGCCAGCAGATATAGGATATTGAACGTTTCACCGTCATACAATCCCCACAACACAGCAATAAAAGGAATCAGATAAGTTACTGATGATGCATAAAGTGCAGATGAAATGCGGATAAGATGATTAAAAATAACAGTGGAAACTGCAGTGCCTAAAAATGCCAGCAGAAAAACAAAGAATGCATTGATAAATGCAGTATCATCCACACAGAAACGATGAATGAAATCGGTGGAGAAAAGATAAATTCCGCAGGGCGGACCCACAAACAACAGGGCAGCACCGGTAAGCGTGAGAGCATTAATATCTGAAAGTTTGTTGCGAAGAATGTTTACACTGAATGCATAACATACTGTTGCAATCAGCACATAGCTCCCTTTCCAGGGCTGAGCACTCTCAGCAACGCCTGCACTCAGCCAAAGCAGGGCCACTGCACCCAACAAGCCCAGAATAACACCTCCGAGATGTCGTTTGGTAAATGCCGTACTGAAGAACCAGTATCCTACAACCAGTGTAAAAACCGAAGTGAGCGAGTTCAACATTCCAGCCATGGAACTGCTGATGCCTGTTTCGGCATGGGTAAACAGGAATGCAGGAATGCCATTGCCTAACAAACCTGTTGCTGCAACATACTTCAGTGATTTTTTCGGAATATTTTTCAGCTGATGCAAAATATACGGCAGCAACACCATGCATGAAATGATCATTCGCATTGCAGCTACCTGATTGGCAGTAAAACTTTGCAGACCACGTTTCATCAGGATAAATGAACTGCCCCAGATGAGAGACAATATCACCAGATAAAACCAACGGAGAAAATTACTTTTTCCTTCCACGTTTATTTTCTCTTTTTATCTCTGCCTTGCTCTTGTGAAAAGCTCCCTGAAAAGTAGGGTCGTCTTTTCTTTTCTGACGGTCAATTTCCATAGCCTGTTCACGTTCTTCTTCCCGTGATAAAGGAATGATTTCTACCTCTGCAGGTAAGTCTTGCCGTTGAATTTTCAAGCCCGCAAGTTTTTCAATTTTACGGATATGCCACTGGTCGGCATCTGTTACCAGGGTAATGGATTGTCCTGTTGCAAAAGCTCTGCCTGTACGTCCGATACGATGGATATAATCTTCGTAAATCACAGGTACATCAAAATTGATGACATGTGAAACTCCCGGAATATCAATGCCACGGGCAGCCACATCGGTAGCTATCAGAAAACGTATATCCTCATTTCTGAAAGCAGCTACGGCATTCATCCGGGTTTGTTGGGTTTTGTCGCCATGTAATACTTTCAGGTTGTCGGTTCCGTAATTTTCCTGTATAAATGCTGCAAGCAAATTGGCTGTTTTTTTCGATTTGCAAAAAATAATCACCTTACTCAGTTCGTCATTCTGCAATAATACCTGCAGCAGCGACAACTTGGTTCCAAATCCGTTTACATGATAAATAAATTGTTCTACGGTAGTTGCAGTTTTTATTCTCGGCACAATATTTACTTCCACAGGAAATTCAACAAAATCATCTGAAATTTTTTTTACCCTGTCTGAAAAGGTTGCAGAGAAAAGCATGTTCTGCCGTTTGCGCGGAAGCACTTCCAGAATTTTATGCAGTTGCGGAGTAAAACCCATATCCATAAGCCGCTCAGCTTCGTCCATCACAAAGTGTTTTACTTTTTTTAAAATCAAATGCCCGCTGTAATACAGTTCAAGCACCTGTGCAGGTGTACCTGCAACAATATCACATCCTTCAGCCAATTTCTTTTTCTGATCCGAAAATCCTTTACCTCCGTAAACTGCCAGAATGCGCAAACCGGTATATTTTCCCAACTGTTCAAACACAGAAGTTATCTGCAGCGTAAGCTCACGGGTAGGAGCAATAATCAGTGCCCGCGGTTCATCTCCTTGGGGATAATTGAGAATTCTGAGAACAGGTAATACATAGGCAGCGGTCTTTCCGGTTCCTGTTTGCGCAATACCAATAATATTTTGTCCGGCTAATGCAGGTGGAATCACCTGCGACTGAATTTCTGTAGGCATGGAAAAGCCTGCTTCCTCAACGGCATTGAGCAATTGCCTGTTCAGTTTTAACTGTTCAAATCCGTTGTCAGTGTTCATATTGCAGCATGCAAATGTAGAAAATGCAGCTTAGCTGTGAAGTCAGAGGTGTATAAAGTGATGTTAATTTTTTTGTGTATAACATACTAAAACAATAAAAATCACGATTAGGGAATAAAATATTTTAGCACACTCAAAATCAAAAAAACAATGAACAGAAAATGGAGTATGCTGCTCACAATCATTGCAGCAGTATCATTAACTTTTGCAGCATGCAAAAAGGACAAAGGCGGTGAATCATGTTCGGATGGAATTCTGAACCAGAATGAAGAAGAAGTAGATTGCGGTGGACCGTGTTCGCCTTGCGCAACACCGGCCATGTCCGCATTGATTGACGGCACAAGCTGGAGTGCTGTGGATACATTTTACCTCAACAAAACTTCGTCTGCAGGATTTACCTCTTATCAGCTTAAAGGCCTTAGCGGTTCAAAAGCAGTAGAATTCTTTTTTATTTTTACGGATGGTGTTGATTCGTTAAAGGAAAATGTGGTTTATAAAGATTCTCCGACAACGTCAGGATTTACTTTTGTGAATGTAAGAATGATTGACGGCTCAACTATCTATAATAATCTGGTAGGAACTGTTGAACTTACCTTCACACGTATTGCTTATGGCCGTGCAACAGGTACATTTAAATTTACAGGTTCGGGAGGTGGCGCTACACACTCCATCACCAATGGTACGTTTACCAGAATAAAAATTAACGGTTAACCATAAAATTATTTCATTAAAAGGTTGTTTCACTGCGAAGCAACCTTTTTTATTTTTTAAAAAATACGATTCTGAATGAAATACATTTTCTTTGCATTACTTTACTAAACAGATGTGCGGCATAGCAGGAATAGTAGCATTTAACAACACAGGTCAGAGCAGTTTTAGTACCATTCAAAAGGCAGTGTCATGTCTTGAAAAGCGAGGTCCTGATAACGAAGGAATTTTTACAGATGACCATGTGGTACTGGCTCACAGAAGACTTTCGGTAATTGATACTTCTGATGCAGCTTCGCAACCGTTTACTGACGATTCAGGAAGGTATGTAATTGTTTTCAACGGTGAGTTTTTTAATTACCAAGAGCACCGCAATAAGCTGTTGACGGAAGGTGTAAAATTCAAATCGGAAAGTGATACTGAAGTTTTGTTGCAACTTTATATCCGCCACAAAGAGCGTTGCCTCGACTTTGTGAATGGTTTTTTTGCCTTTTGTATTTATGATAAAACTGAAAAATCGGTTTTCATAGCCAGAGACAGAATGGGAATTAAGCCATTGCTCTATTATCAAGATGACGACAGGCTTTGTTTTGCTTCTGAGATGAAGGCATTGTTGCCAATGGATATTCCAAAAGAAATTGACAGCGAATCGTTACATCAGTATCTGCAGTTTAACTACATTCCTGAACCTTGGAGTATTTACAGTCAGGTTAAAAAACTTCAGCCCGGACATTTTATAATTGCTCATGCCGGAAAGCCACAGCGTTTTTCTGAAATTAAATATTATGAAATCGTCAGAAGAGAAAATGAAAAAAAGAGTGATTATGAAACTGCACAAAAAGAACTGCGCAAACTCCTTGACGATGCAGTTGAAAAAAGACTGATCAGCGATGTTCCTCTCGGCTGTTTTTTAAGCGGAGGGATAGACTCTTCCATCATTACTGCACTTGCTGCAAGCAAGGTAAAAGAATTGAATACATTTTCAATCGGATATAAGGACGAACCTTTTTTTGACGAAACTCATTTTGCGCTGGAAGTTGCTAAAATGCATCAGACAAAACATCATGTGTTTAAACTCACCAATGATGAGTTGTTCGAAAATCTGGATGAAATACTCGATTATGTTGATGAGCCTTTTGCAGATTCAGCAATGATTCCGGGTTATATTGTGAGCAAGTACACACGCAAACAGGTAACGGTTGCTTTGTCGGGCGATGGTGCTGACGAAATGTTTGCAGGTTACCAGAAACATAAAGCAGAGTGGATGGTGAGGAATAATTTTCTGTTGAAACCTGCAGTCAGGCTGCTTGCTGCATTGATGCCAGGAAGTAAGGGCTCCAGAGAAGGAGCTATGCAGAATAAAATTCGTCAGTTGCATCGCATGGCCGATGGAGTAAAATTAAGTCCTGCCGAAAGATACATACGATGGTGTTCCATGATGGATGAAGCAGAAGTAGCTAAGCTTTTTGGCAAAGCCGATAAGCACATCTGTGAAAAAAGAAAACAATTTTTATCTGCCGACATTGACGGAAAATCGCTGAATGATGTGTTGCTGAGTGATATGAAGTTAGTGCTCAGAGGTGATATGCTTCGAAAGGTGGACATGATGAGTATGGCCAACAGCTTAGAAGTAAGAACTCCGTTTTTAGACTACAGAGTGGTGGATTTTGCATTTTCGTTGCCTGAATATTTTAAGATTACATCTGCCATGCAGAAGCGTATTCTGAAAGAAACTTTTAAAGCTGAATTACCTGAACTGATATTCCAACGGGGTAAAAAAGGATTTGAAGTACCTCTGCTGAAATGGTTTCAGACCCATCTGAAGTTGAAGATTGAAAATGTATGGCTGAATGATAAATTTATACGCGAGCAGGGAATGTTTAACCCTGACGGTATTGCCGCATTAAAAAATCAACTTTTTCAGAAACCCGAAGGAGAAACAGAAGCGCGTATTTGGGCATTAATTGTATTCCAGAACTGGTGGTTGAAATATCATTCTAAAAAATAATTTGTGCCATGCCTAAAATACTGCGAATCATCAACAGACTGAACCTTGGCGGAATTACTTATAACGTAACCTACCTGACACGCTTCATGGAGCCTGAATTTGAAACCATGCTGGTTTCGGGAATGAAGGATGACGAAGAAGAAAGTTCAGAATTTATTTTAGACCGTTACGGTGTAAAGGCGCACTACGTTAAAGAGATGAGGCGCGAAATTGATTTTTCTTCCGACCGCAAAGCTTATCTCGAAATCAAAGAAATAATCCGCAAATACAAACCTGATATTGTGCATACCCATGCAGCCAAAGCAGGTGCACTGGGCAGGCTTGCTGCTGTGGCCTGCAAGGTGCCTGTGATTGTGCATACATTTCATGGGCACGCTTTTCACTCATATTTCGGTCCACTGAAAACACGTTTCTTTATTGAAGTGGAACGTTATCTTGCACGCAAGAGTACAGCCATCGTTACCATCAGCCGGTTGCAGAAAGAAGAAATCTGCAACCGTTTTAAAATTTGTCCTCCTGAAAAAGCACACATCATACCTCTCGGCTTCGACCTGAGCAGGTTCAGAGAGAATATGGACGAAAAACGCAAGAATTTCCGGCAGGAATTTAAAATTGCAGATGATGCAATTGCCATAGGAATTATCGGACGTTTTGCATTGATAAAAAATCATTCCTTTTTTCTTGAAGCATTTAAAGCATTAACTCAGAAAACCAATAAGAAAGTTGTTGCCGTACTGGTGGGCGATGGCGAGGAAAGGGAACATATTCTTGAAAGTTGCCAAAAACTTTCGTTGCCTGTTGCCAAAGATGCAGCACTACCCGAAACACAAGTTGTGATGACCTCCTGGATTAAGGATGTTGACCGTGCATTAGCCGGACTTGATATAGTTTGTCTTACCTCACACAACGAAGGAACACCTGTGAGCCTGATAGAAGCGCAGGCTGCTTCCAAACCTGTTGTGAGCACCAGGGTAGGAGGCATTGAGAATGTAGTGCTTCAGAATGAAACCGGATTGCTGTCAGATGCCGGTGATTTGCAGCAGTTTGTGGATAATCTGTTAAAGGTAACCGAGAACGAAGAGTTTAGAAATAAAATAGTTAGCGGTTCATGGTCGTTTGTAAAAGACAAGTTTCACTATACCCGTTTGGTAAATGATACCAAAATGCTTTATAATGAATTGCTTTCAATCAAAAAATAGATACATTCTTCGGGAAAATAAATTATTTTTGCCACGCGACATAAAATCAGTTATTATAAAATGAGAAAATTACAAAGTGTGATACTGGCTGTTTTGGCCGGAAGTTTATTTACAGGCTGTTCTATCAATTCCAGTATCATGTTCAGGACGGATAAAAATTTTGTAAGCCAGCAAGACCGTACCATTGGAAATGTAGAATATAAAATTGCACCAAACGACATTTTAAGTGTCAGCGTTTACACCAATGAAGGGATTAACCTGATAGATCTTACAGCACATTCTACATCATTAAATGAAGCTTCCAGCAGCAGTAACACAGCCTTCAACGGACTGAACCAATACACCGTTGACATTGACGGATTTGTAAAACTGCCGATTATAGGTAAGGTTAAAATACAAAACCTCACTACCAGAGAAGCTGAGCAACTGCTCGAATCGCAATACACAACTTATTACAACAAACCGTTTGTGTTGGTGAAAGTGCTTAACAGAAGAGTTCTTGTGTTTCCGGGTGAAGGAGGAGCAGGCAAGGTAGTTACGTTGACAAATGATAATACCACCCTTATTGAAGCTTTGGCCCTTGCAGGTGGAATTTCTCAATATGGAATTGCAAAACGTATAAAACTGATACGTGGAGATTCGCGTAATCCTCAGGTATCTATTATTGACCTTTCAACCATTGACGGGATGAAAGCATCCAATTTGTTGCTCCAGGCCAATGACATCATTTATGTGGAGCCACGTAAACGCGTTTCGCAAGGAGTATTGGCAGAAATTGCACCTATCGTAGGAATTTTCAGTGGAATAGCTAGTATTTTTATTGCGTATGACGTCATAAGAAGAAACCGATAAACCTCAATGCCTAAAAAACGAATAACACCCCTCAACGAAGAGTTTGACTTTAAACTTTTTGTGACCATTGCTCAAAAGAATTTTGAGTGGTTTCTGTTGTTCATGTTTGTGTCTGTGTTATCGTGGTATCTAATTGTGAGATACACACAGCCGGTATATGAATCTACTGCGTTGATGAAGCTGAATACAGATAATAATGTCACAAAAGCATTAAATATTAACCGTGATAACTATCTGGATCAGAACAATGAAGTAGCAGGTAATCTTGAGTTGATACGTTCAAACATTATCATGCAAAAGGCAATTAGCACTTTGCCTGTAAGAGTATCGTATTACTCAAAAGGTACATTGCTCGAAAATGAGATGTACAAATCACATCCGTTTGAAGTGCAATATGTCATAAAAGATTCGTCCATCATGGATAAGATCTTTTATCTGCAATTCAACTCTGAAAAAGATTTTTCACTTTCATATCCTGTGAAAGGTAAGACAGATTCCGAAACTCAGGATTTTCAGACAGGAAAATGGATTCTGTTGGATGGTGTGAATCTGATGATTACAGTAACCAATTATCAGAATATTCAGAGATTTCAGTCGCAGTTAAAAAAGAACTCATTTAAATTTATCATCAACTCAGATGCTGCACTGGTAAAAGATTTTACTTCTAAGTTGTCAGTAATGATGGCCAACCCCGAAGCTAAAACGGTAAATATTAAAGTAAAAGAAAAAAATGCCTATAAAGCTGCTGACATTGCCAATGCTGTTAGTAATGAGTTTTTGAAATTTGATGTGCTGATGAGCAGAGAGGGAACAGACAGGATTCTCGATTTTATTGATACAACTTTGTACAGTGTAAATGAAGACCTTGCAGAGTCAGAGTTGAATCTTGAAAAATTTAAAAGCTCCAATCGTATCATCACACCTGAACTTGCTGCTACAGACATCAGCACCAAAATGAATGCGCTGGATGCTCAGCTAACCGACTACACTCTCAATCTTTTGGCGATAAGAAAACTAAAAGAAACAGTGGAGAAAGAGCAGAAGGTGGATGAACACATGCTCAGTCTTACCGGTATTTATAAAACTGATGAGATAAAAAATGTTTTGCAGACATTAAATATGTTGCTCGAAAAAAGAGAGCAGGCTTTGGTAATGGTAACGGATCAGGCCGAATATGTAAAACTTCTTACAGCACGCATTCAGCGACAAAAAGATTATTTACTGCAATCTATCGTATATGAGGAAAACAGTTTAAAAGCAAAGAAGGATGAACTCGAATCACAATATTATGGCTTGAGCAACGACTATAAAGGCATTCCTGAGAAGCAAACCGAATACGAAAGATTAGAGCGAGTATTTAAAATCAATGAGAAATTTTATTCATTGCTTCTGGAGAAAAAAGCAGAATTTTCAATTACACGCGCAGGATACGTATCCAAGAACCTGATACTCGAAGCAGCCAAGCCTCCCATGGCACCGTTTTACCCAAATAAGGCTTTGATACTTAGTACTTGTTTAATGGTTGGCTTTTTTGCAAGTTTCCTTCTTATATTTTTAAAATATCTCTTCTATAATCAGATAGGTTCGCTCGAAGAAATCGCTCAATATACTGACGCACCATTGTTGGGTATTGTACCCAGATACAAACGCGAAATTCCAATTTCGCAAATGCTGGTTGACAAAAGTCCAAAGTCAGTTATTGCCGAAGCATTTCGTTCCATACGTACCAACCTTCAGTTTATCAATAACGAAGAAGGCTCGCAGCTGATGGCTGTAACTTCCACCATTTCAGGTGAAGGAAAAACATTTAATGCAATCAATCTTGCAGGTGTGATTTCTTTCTCCGGAAAGAAAGTAATTATTCTTGACCTCGACATGCGTAAACCCAAAATCCACCTTGGTTTCAATGTGGAAAACAACAGAGGTATAAGTACTATTCTCATTAAGAAAGACTCTTTTGAAAATTGTATCAATAAAAGCTCACTCGAAAATCTTGATTTCATTACCGCAGGTCCTATTCCTCCAAACCCTTCAGAGTTAATTATCAGTCCTAAGATGACGGAGTTGCTCGAGTATCTGAAAAATCATTATGACGTAATCATTGCTGACCTTCCACCGGTTGGAGTGGTGAGTGATGGTATTCCTATCATTCAGAAGGCTGATTATCCCATTTATATTTTGCGTGCAAACTATTCACGTAAAATGTTTATCCATAACATCAATAAAATTATAACTGAAAATAAGGTTCCTCGATTGTCAGTGGTGCTCAACAGTGTTGATCAGACCAAACTGAAGTATGGTTATGGCTACGGATATGGCTATGGATATGGCTATGGTTACGGCTATAGTTACGGTTATGGTTACGGATATTATTCCGAAGACGAAAAGGAACAATTACCTTGGTGGAGAAAAATCTTGGGATTCTTTATCAGAAAATAATATGCAGATAATAGAGCAGGCACTAAACGGTTTGTGCGTGATAAAAACGGATGTTTTTAAAGACAACAGAGGATATTTTTTGGAGTCGTTTCACGAAGGTAAACTGAAGCAGGCAGGTATTGAACATAATTTTTTGCAGGATAATTTTTCTCAGTCAGCAAAAAATGTGTTGCGAGGGTTACATTATCAGAATCCACCATTTGCCCAGGGCAAACTGGTAAAAGTAATTTCAGGTGCTGTGTTGGATGTAGCGGTTGACATTCGTCCTAAATCACCAACATTCGGAAAAAACTTCTCTATTCAGCTTAATCAGGATGAGCATATCATGCTGTGGATACCTGAAGGGTTTGCTCATGGATTTGTTTCGCTGGAAGACAATACCATTTTCTATTATAAATGTACCAATATTTATAACCGGCAATATGAAGCAGGAATCAGATATAACGACCCTGATTTGAATATAAACTGGGGCGTTTCAAATCCAATTCTTTCTGAAAAAGATAAATTATTACCGGAATTTAAGAACGCAACTATTCTTTTTTAATAACCAATATTATATTTTTGTACTTGTATTTTACTCAATAACCCCACTGATACTTCAGTAAACGTTGCAGAAGTTTTCAGTTTAAAAACAACAAAATGGAAGACATAGTAAACAACCACTACCACTACTTCATTTATTCAGCTTTGTTTTTAGGTTCTCTGGCCTTTTCATTTCTGATAAACTCTCTTTTTATGCGTTTCTTTTTTACCCTTGGTATGAGAAACAATAATGACGGAACCATCATTCGTTGGGGATCCAAATCGAAGCCTGCCGTGGGTGGACTTTCATTTTATATCGTATTCTTATTATCACTGGCAATCTATTCCATTTTCTTTAACAACAACGATGCCTTGTACAATTCACAGTTCATGGGTTTCATCATGGCCATGGCAATAGGTTTTCTGATAGGCCTTGCTGACGATGCTTATAATACCAAACCTGTTCTCAAATTTCTGGCTCAGGTATCCTGCGCATTCTGTTTCATTTTCACAGGTACTTACATTGATATTTTTGACAACCTCATGCTCAATTATGTCATTACCATATTTTGGGTAGTTGGCATTATGAACTCCATCAACATGCTCGATAATATGGATGGCATTACGGGAACGGTAAGCCTTGGAATTATTATTGCAGCAGTGGTTATTATTATGATGAGCAATGATATCAATAACCTTTATCTTGCTTCAATCATTGGTTTGTCGGCAGGAATTCTCGGTTTTCTTTATTTCAACTGGCATCCTTCCAAAATGTATATGGGCGACACCGGAAGTCAGTTTCTCGGAGTTTTTCTTGCAGGCATCGGCATCATGTTTTTCTGGAACAATCCTTATCAGGTTACTGAGTCGCTGCTCATTAAAAGAATCATGACCGTACTGATGGCATTTTTACTTCCGATTGCAGACACTACGGTGGTAGTTGTTAACCGCATCAGCAAAGGAAAAAGTCCTTTTGTAGGAGGGAAAGATCATACTACTCACAGTCTTGCTTATCTCGGTCTCAAAGACAATCAGGTAACCTGGGTATATGCATTGCTTTCTGCACTTTCAATATTTTTTGTTTACACCATCAACTTCCTCATCACAAGTTGGAATATTTTATACACCGTCATCTTTGGTGGATTTTTTCTGGTAACACTGGCTGTATTCTTTTACACTACATCTCGTATTCGCGATACCAAGAAAGCAGGTACTGAAAAAACTCCTGCATATTCCCACACTCACTACCATTAAAGTTCATTTATAGTCACCTGAAAAAACAGATTTATTCTGTAATTTCGGCTTTTTGGGTAAATGACACTATATATTGTAATTGCAACCGTATTGCTGAGTCTGCTCGCATTGAGTAAACGTGAGATAAGCAACAATCTTATTTTTAATCCTTATATGGTTTCGCGCCACAAGCAGTGGTATCGCCTGCTTACTGCCGGTTTTATTCATGCCGATTTTATCCATCTGTTTGTAAACATGTTTGTGCTCTACAGCTTCGGGCCGGTGGTGGAACGACAGTTTACTATGATTTTAGGAGATACAGGCCCCGTCATATTTTTAGTCTATTATCTCATCGGACTGGTAGTTTCTATTTTACCAACTTATTTTAAGCAGAAAGAAAATTATCTCTACAATGGACTGGGTGCTTCAGGTTCTGTATCAGCAGTACTGTTTACATTCATCTTATTTTTTCCATGGCAGAAAATTTATCTCTATGGTCTGATTGGAATTCCGGGAGTGCTGGCAGGAGTTGGCTATCTGTGGCTTTCTAGTTATATGGATAAAAAAGGTGGAGACAACATCAATCATAATGCGCATTTCTGGGGAGCAATTTACGGAGTTATTTTCCCGATAACCATTGCACCGGGAATATTTCTGCACTTCATCAACCAACTGCTTAATTTCTGATAACAATGCATAAAGCTGTTTTTCTCGACCGTGACGGTGTGATTAATAGGAACAATGAATATTATACGTTCAAAACAAATCAGGTGGTTATAAATGACGGAGTAGTGGAAGCACTTAAACATTTTTCTGAAAAAGGTTTCTTATTATTCGTTATCACCAACCAGAGTGGTGTGGCAAAGAAACTTTATACTGTGGATGATGTAAATGCTGTTCATCAATACATGCAAAAGGTTTTTAACAAAGCAGGAGTAAGTATTACTGATTTTTATTTCTGCCCTCATCATCCTGATGTAAGTAAATGTTTATGTCGCAAACCCGACAGTCTTTTAATTGAAAAAGCAGCTGCACGTTATCGTGTTGATTTATCGAAATCTTTTTTTATTGGCGACAGCAGCCGTGATATAGAAGCTGCTGCCAAAGCAGGTGTAAAAGGTTTTCTGATAAATGCCAATGAATCTATTTTGCCAATAGCCAAAAAAATTTGTGCATCATGACAACAGTATGGTATAACGGAGAATGGGCAAATGCTGATAATCTCAGAATAACATCAGACAACAGAGGACTGCTCTATGGTGATGGACTGTTTGAAACCATGCGATGCAAAAACGGAAAACCATTGTTCCTGGATTTACATTTTGAACGTTTGAAACATGGACTCAGTGTTCTCAAACTGAAAACTGAAAACATCACTAAAGAATTTCTTGAAAATAAAATTGCTGAGCTCAATAAGCGCAATTCACATCAGTTCGGTTCAAGAATACGTTTAGTCATTACCAGAAATCCGGGAGCTACCTATTCTCCAAATGAAAACACAGCAACGTTGCTCATCACTTCACAGCCTTGTGATGATTATAGATTTTCATGGCCTGAAAGCGGTTTGCAAGTAGATGTTTACAGCGAAATCAAGAAACCGATAAATGCTTTGTCGTCTTTCAAAAACTGCAACAGCTTAATTTATATTTTAGCTTCTGTTGATTATAAAAATAAAAATCTGAACGATCAGCTGATATTGAATGAAAGAAATGAAATTTGCGAAGGCACTTCTTCAAATATTTTCTGGATTAAAAATAATCAGACTTACACAACACCATTAACAGCAGGCTGTGTGAATGGTGTTTTGCGACAGGTGCTGATAAACCTTTTAAACGTACAGGAAAAATCACTTTCGGAAAAAGAGCTGATAGAAGCAGATGAAGCTTTTCTCTCCAACATGGGCACAGGCATCAGATGGATACGTTTGTTTAGGAATAAAGAGTTTACTCATTCAGTAACAAAAGAGATTTTTAATCTGCTGAACAAAAAACTGGAGGCGTATGAGTAGATTTCAGAAAGGTGAAACCATTTGTGCACTGATCACGCCACCGGGAGTTGGTGCAGTAGGTGTCATTCGGGTTTCAGGAAGTAAGGCAATTGAAATAGTCTCTTCTATATTTCAGTCGAATAAAAAAGATTTCAAACTGTCAGATGCTAAGACACAAACTGTTCATTTCGGAAAAGTGATGGATGGAAATGTGATACTTGATGAAGTGCTGATAACCGTATTTCGTTCACCACATTCCTACACAGGCGAAGATGTTGTAGAAATAAGTTGTCATGGTTCAGGTTATATACGTCAGCGCCTCTTGGAATTATTGCAAAGTAAGGGTGCATTGATGGCTAAACCGGGTGAGTTTACTCTGCGTGCTTTTTTAAATGGCAAACTGGATTTGTCGCAGGCCGAAGCTGTGGCCGACATTATTGCTTCCGAAAACAAATCGGCATTGCAGGCAGCCATGCAACAAATGAGAGGAGGATATTCAAACGAAATAAAATTATTGAGAGATGAGTTGATTCGTTTTGCAGCTCTGATTGAACTGGAACTCGACTTCGGAGAAGAAGATGTGGAATTTGCCAACCGTGAAGAACTGAAAACAAATGTTGAAACCTTGCTCACCAAAATAAAAAAACTGCTGAAAAGTTTTGAACTTGGTAACATTTTGAAAAACGGAATTCCTGTAGTGATTGCTGGAAAACCGAATGTGGGCAAATCAACTTTGTTGAATACATTGATAAACGATGAGCGTGCCATTGTGAGTGATATTGCAGGCACTACACGCGACACCATTGAAGAAGAATTTAATCTGAACGGTATTCGTTTCAGATTTATTGATACTGCCGGCATACGCAGTACTGACGACACCATTGAGTCAATAGGAGTGGAGCGCACTTTTCAAAAAGCTGCACAGGCTGCTGTCATTCTTTATTTGTTTGACCCGCGCAATACAAATGCAGCATCATTAACAAATGAAATTAACGAACTCAAAAACAACCTGCAACTGAAAGATGCCGCTGCCGATTCGCATATCATACTTATTGCTAACAAAGCAGATTTGTACGATGAGGATTCCATTCGTAGAGAGTATGCCACATTCTCTAATCTTGTCATATTATCAGCCAAACACAAAACGCATCTCGATTTACTCAGGCAGAAACTGCTCGATGTATCGGGAGTAGAAAAAATTAATCTGCAGGAATCTTTAGTTACCAATGCACGCCACGCACAGTCGCTCAGATTGGCCGAAGAAGCATTGCACAAAGTACTTGTAGGTTTGGATATGGGAATCAGCAGCGACCTAATTGCATCCGACATCAGATATGCAATTTCGCAGTTAGGAGAAATCACAGGGCAGGTATCATCAGAAGACCTGCTCGATTTCATCTTCTCGAAATTTTGTATCGGGAAGTAAATGAAATATTTTTTATTCACGATATTTGTCTTTTTAAGGAATTGGCCAAACACTACAAATATGCTGTGCAAAAAACCGGGAGAACTATTAGAAGTCATAGAAAAAGTGAAATGTTAGTAGTTTTGATTTCAATAATTGCAAGAACAGAATGAATAACCTTACTCCATATCACGCTAAATATTATGCATTTGAACTCACTAAGAGGAGTTCATCAGATAGTATGCAAAAGTTAGCTTCAACATTGGTGGATGCTCAGGTTGACCTCAACCCACATCAGGTAGATGCAGCCTTATTTGCTTTTCGATCACCTTTATCTAAAGGTGCGATTTTGGCGGATGAAGTAGGTTTAGGGAAAACGATTGAAGCAGGGTTAGTTATTTCTCAGAAATGGGCTGAACGCAAAAAGAAGATTATCATCATTACACCAGCCAACTTGCGAAAACAATGGTCTCAAGAGTTACAAGATAAATTCTTTTTAAACTCAGTTATCTTAGAAACTAAATCATTTAATGAGTTCATCAAAAAGGGTAAACTCAATCCTTTCGACCAGCCGGATATTATTATTTGTTCCTATCAATTTGCTCGAACCAAAGAACCCTATCTCAAACAAATTAATTGGGATTTGGCAGTAATTGACGAAGCACACAGATTGAGAAATGTTTATAAAGCAAACAATAAAATTGCAAGATCAATAAAAGAATCATTAAGTGAGATTCCCAAAGTTCTCTTAACTGCTACTCCATTACAAAACACATTATTAGAATTATTTGGCTTAGTCAGCATTGTTGACGATTATTCCTTTGGTGACTTAAAGAGTTTTAAAACACAATACAGCAGGGTAAATAGTAGCGCTGATGCTGAGACTTTCAATGAATTAAAAGAACGATTAAAACCCATTTGCAAAAGAACACTCAGAAGGCAAGTTTTAGAATACATACGCTATACAAACAGAATAGCACTGGTAGAAGAATTTTACCCTACGGAAGAAGAACAACGCCTATATGATATAGTGAGCAATTATCTTCAAGCAGAGAACCTTTATGCACTTCCTGCAAGTCAGCGTAAATTGATGACGCTGATATTGAGGAGACTCTTAGCCTCCTCAACTTTTGCTATTTCAGGTACTTTAGAAAGTTTGGTAAATAGGTTGGAAGGCATTGTCAAAGAATGCCAAACAGACAATGTAGAAGAAGTTTTTGCCCTTGATTTCGAGACCTATGATGAATTGAAAGACGAGTGGGAAGGCGAAGAAGATGAAAATCAAGAAAAAGAAAAGAAAACCTATTCTGCACAGGATATTGAAAATATCAGAATTGAAATAGATGCACTGAAAGAATTTGAAAAGTTAGCTAAGTCAATTCGACTTAACTCCAAAGGGGAAAAATTATTTACAGCACTGGAAAGAGGATTTAATGAAATGGTTCGTTTGGGTGCTCCAAAAAAAGCCATCATTTTTACAGAGAGTACCCGGACACAACTCTATCTGAGAAATTTATTGGAAGCAAGGGGCTATGCTGATAAAGTAGTTTTATTCAACGGCTCAAATACTGATGAAAAATCCCGAAAAATCTATGCTGATTGGGTTGCACGACACAAAAATACCGATAAAGTAACAGGCTCAAGAACGGCTGATAAGCGAGCAGCTTTAGTGGACTATTTCCGTGATGAAGCCACTATAATGATAGCAACCGAAGCAGCAGCAGAAGGTATCAACCTGCAGTTTTGTTCTATGGTTATCAATTACGATATGCCCTGGAACCCTCAACGCATTGAACAGCGAATTGGAAGATGTCACCGTTATGGACAAAAATACGATGTAGTAGTAGTAAACTTTCTGAATAAAGCCAATGCAGCAGATGTAAGAGTATATGAGTTACTTCGTGACAAATTTCAATTGTTCAATGGTGTGTTTGGTGCTTCTGATGAAGTGTTGGGAAGTATTGAAAACGGAGTGGATTTTGAAAAGCGTATTGCCCGAATTTATCAGGAGTGCAGAACTACCGAACAAATTGAAGAAGCATTCAACGAACTGCAAGCTGAATTGGAAAACAATATTTCAGATGCAATGCAACAAACAAGGCAAAAGCTTTTAGAAAACTTTGACGAAGAAGTACACGAAAAGTTGAGAATCAACCTGCAAGAGAGTAAAGACTATCTTTCAAAATATGAATCTTGGCTTTGGAACATAACTCAATTTGCCCTCAATAGCAACGCAGATTTTGCAGCAGACGAGCATTCATTCCGTTTGTGGAAAAACCCATTCACAGACCTTAAAATACACCCTGGTCCTTATCGGATAGGGAAAAACATTGATGATGCCAATGTGTACAGAATAGGCCATCCTTTGGCACAGCGTATCATTGAAGAATGTAAGAAACAAGAATTGCCATCAGTTGAATTGACTTTTGACTATTCCAATACCATCAAAAAAATATCCACCATTGAACCCTACATTGGTAAGTCAGGCTATATGCTTGGCAGGGTGCTTTCGGTTACATCTTTTGATATAGAAGAGTTTGTTCAGCTATCAGCCATAACAGCAGAAGGCGAAACCATTACTAAAGATGTTTGTGAACGTTTTTTCTCTTTACCTGCAAAAATTTCAAGCAACAGTACCACTGTGCCGGAACAGGTTTCAATAGAATTAGAAAACCATCTGAAAGCTCATCAATTACAAGTAATTGACGAGATAGGACAACGAAATGCCAACTACTTTGAAATTGAATTAGAGAAATTGGATCTATGGGGTGAAGACAGAAGAAACTCATTGAAAATAACCCTCAAAGACCTTGACCAGCAAATCAAAGAAGTGAAAAAGCAATCAAGGCTTGCTCCCAATTTGCCTGAGAAGCTAAAATTAGAAAAAGAACGTAAGAAGTTAGAAAACGAAAGAGATACCGCTTGGCGTGAATATGATGGAGCAGCAAAAGAAATTGAACAAAGCAAAGACCGATTGATAGAACAGATTGAGCAGAAGTTACAGCAGCAATTGGTAAGCAACGACCTTTTTCTAATTAAATGGAATGTAATCTAATGGCTATGAACGAAAACATACAAAAATTGGCAAAAGACATTGAAGCCAAACTTAAAGTAGCCAACCTCATTTCAGATAAGGATAGCAGGTTTGCCAACAACTTGGCAACAGGTAATTTAAAAGATACGGATTGGAAAGTAGCATTAGAAGAAGTAATAACACAACAAGAACAAGATGAAGTAAAAGAAAATGAAGCTGAGTAAACTACATATATCATCATTTAGGGGTGCTACCAAACCCGTTGATATTCCTTTCGAGAAAGGAAAGAAAATCACTATGATATATGCTGAAAATGGTAACGGTAAATCCACCATTGCAGATGCTTTAATCTGTTTGCTCACTTCCGATAAAGGCTCAATAGACGATAAATCAGGTACAGAAGCAAGGTTTATCAAATCATTAGATGCCACAAATGCCAAGATTGAATTACACACTGATAGCGAAATATATTCAGCCACACTTTCGGGTACTTCAAGAGATTTTGTTAAGTCAAACCACGAATCAACACCGGAACTCAGATATTTAAGGCGTTCTCAAATAGTTGATTTGCTTAATCGAAAAGCAACAGAAAGATATGAAAAATTAAAAAGTTATATAGATGTTTCGGGGCTTCTTAAATCTGAAGAAGAACTTCGGAAATTAGTCCGTGATACAGATTCAGAAGTCGAAAGACTTGTTTCAGTTATTGACAGTGCTAAATCAACTTTAGAAGCTACTTGGTTAAAGGAAGGTAGTCCATCAGATGAAATGTTGGTTTGGGCAAAGGCTGAATCCGAAAAGGACTTAACAAAAGAGGGCACTCAATTTAAACAAGTTGATAATCTCTCAAAACAATGGACTGCAATTCAATCAAAGTACAGTGAAATACAGCAATCCATAAAAGTTGTAGGGCTTGCAAAAAAGGCACATAATACAGCCTTAGAAGCATTACAGAAATTACAAGAGAAGAATACAACCAGTAATGCAGATTTATTAACTCTACTCACACAGGCAAAAAACTTTATTGCAGGTCAGCAAACATTAGATGCTTGCCCTGTATGTGATAACAACATTGAAAAAAACACAGTGGTTAAATCATTAGGCGAGAAAATAGCTTCAATGAGTGCCATTGGTACAGCAGCAAAAGCAGTTGAGAAAGCAAAAAAGGATTGGGACGGTAAGGTTGCCATTCAAAAAAGAGCAGTTGAGTTATTCAGCAACTTATTAATCAATTATCAAAATGCAATAGCAAAATACAAAACAAGCGTTCCTGAAATAGCAGCTTTCATAGACGGCATTACTATAGATATTAAAGCAAACTATCAGTGCTATCAAGATAACCTAATTCAATTATCTGCCTTATCACAAAGGATTGAAGCCGCTAAAGAGAAATATTCAAAGTCCATCAATCAGCACAATGCAATAAAGCAGCAATACAAGTCAATCATTGAGAGTTCAAAGAAGTTTGAGCAAAAATCCAAATTGTCAGTAGCAGCCTTAAAGGCATTGGATATTGTAGAAAAAAGCAGAAAGGAGTTTTACGATAATGAGTTATTGTCAATTTCGGGTGATGTGGAACGGATGTACCAGCTATTACATAAAGACGAAGGACTTGGCGGTATTAGATTGTTCTTAAATCCACAATTTAAACAATCCTTAGAACTTCAAGCAAATTTCCATACAGAAGAAGGTATCACCCCTCAATCCGTTTACAGCGAATCCCATCTTGATACTTTGGGCATTTGTATATTTTTGGCTTTAGCCAAAAAATACAGCAAAGGCGATACAATTCTTGTGTTGGATGATGTGGTTATGTCCGTTGACCAAAACCATTTAGATAGATTTATAGACTTACTGCACACCGAAGCAGAACACTTTAGCCAAATTGTAATTACAACCCATTATGGCCCTTGGCGTGACCGCTATCGCAACAATAGAGCACCATCAGGCGATATGCACTTTTTAGAATTACGCAAGTGGTCTAAGGAAAACGGCATCAGAGTAAAGAACAGCAAAATTGCATTAGACGAACTCAAAGAAATGTTATCAGATGAAGACAAGTTTCACCGTGAAAACATTTCCACAGCAGCAGGTCGTATATTGGAAAATATGCTCGACTATCTCACTTTCTTATTCTCTTCAAAATTGCCACGTAAGCCAAAAGGCGATTATCAGTTACACGAATTGCTTACAGGATTATCAAGCCAATTGGTAAAGCTGTTGAAAGTAGAACATTTGTCAAAAGACGAGCAAGGCAAGTATAGTGTTGTAGTAAATTCAGTAGAGTTGCAGCCAATTATCGACAAATTGAAACAACTAAAAGCAGTCCGAAATCAAGTTGGAGCACACTTTAATTTTGACGGCTCATTAGTCAGTGATGATGATGTTACTGAGTTTGGTAATGCAACAGTAGAACTTGCTGAATTGATAGTATGCCCCGAAGCGGGTTCATTGCCTGATAGAAAACCATCAGGCTCTTATTGGGAAACAAGAACAGGTTCAATAAGGCTTTACCCTTTAGTTGACCCAAAATCATAAAACAGAAAAGATATGTCAGAAATACAAAAGCAAGAACTCACCTCAATGAATATAGCCGAAGAGCAATTGAGAAAGCTAAAAGAACTTTTTCCCGAAGCATTCACCGAAGGGCTGAAAGTAGATTTGGATAAACTACGCCTTACTTTGGGGCAAAGTATAGATGTTGGCAAAGAACGCTATGGAATGAACTGGCCGGGCAAAGCCGACTGTTTTAAAACCATACAGCAGCCAAGCATTGCTACCCTCATACCTGCAAGGGAAGAAAGTGTGGACTTTGATAAAACTGAAAACCTATTCATTGAAGGCGATAACTTGGAAGTTTTGAAACTATTGCAAAAAAGCTATTTGGGAAAAGTTGATGCAATCTCAATTGACCCACCATATAATACTGGTGAAGATTTTATTTATAATGATGATTTTTCAAACTCAATTACGAGTTATTTATCATTTACTGGTCAAGTTGATGATGAAGGAAACTCCTTTTCGATTAACAAGGAAACAAATGGTAGATTTCATTCAGATTGGCTGAATATGATGTATCCAAGAATATTTCTTGCCAAAAATTTACTTAAAGATAACGGGATAGTTTTTATAAATATTGACGACAACGAAGTTCATAACCTGAGAAAGTTATGTGATGAAATATTTGGAGAAGAAAATTTTATTGAAATTTTTAACTGGGTAAAAACCGAAACTCCAGCGAACTTATCCAAAAAAAGTAAGAAAAATATCGAATACATTTTATGTTATCAAAAAAACAAATCCGATATAAAATTCACAGGTATAAAAAAAGAATCACAAAGCTCAAATGGACTTCTTAATCAAAGCAATAAACTTGGGATTTTAAAATTCCCTGCTAATACTGTTGAAACAAATATTCCTAACGGTGTGATAAGCAAGGGTATGTATGGTACTGATAGTTATGATGTTGAATTGATAGAAGATACGGAAGTTTTAGATAACAAGTTTGTCAAAGATGTAGTCTTGCGAGCAAAATTCAAGTGGACACAAACAAATCTTGAAAAAGAATTAGAAAATGGTACGATAATTAAAATTCCAACAATACGTTTTAGCCCTTCTTATGAGAAATTAGAGTATGATGCCGAAGTTCCGCCAAATCTCATAAATTCGAAAGTTGGTGTTGGCACAAATGAGAATGCAGGGACGGACTTAGTTGAACTAATTGGAAAGAAAGTTTTTGATTTCCCTAAACCAGTTAGTCTAATTAAGTATATCTTGAAATTCGATAATCAAGGAAATGGTATTTATCTTGATTTTTTTAGTGGGAGCGGAACTTTAGCACAAGCCATTTTTGAATTAAATCTTGAAGATAGCGGTAATAGAAAGTTCATATGTGTACAATTGCCCGAACCAATTAAAGTAAAGCCAAGTGACAAAGAAGAACAGAAAAAAGTAAAACAAAATGCCGTTGAATTTCTAAATTCATTAAGTAGACCTCATTTAATTTCTGAAATATCTAAAGAAAGAATCAGAAAAGTAATTAAAAAAATAAGAGATAAAAATCAAAACGATTCAAGCCTTTTTAAGGTTGATATAAAATCACAAGACCTCGGTTTCAAAGTATTCAAACTCTCAAAATCCAACTTCAAAATTTGGGATAGCACCTTAGAAAAAGAGCCGGAAGTTATCCAAGCCAAATTATTTGAGCATATACAGCACATATCCCCCGAAGCAGAGCAAGAAGCTATTTTATATGAGTTGTTGCTTAAATCAGGTTTTGAGCTTACTACGCACATTGAAAAACTCACTTTGGCAGGGTTAACAGTGTTTAGCATTGCAGAAGGGCAGTTATTGATATGCCTTGAAAAAGAACTCACCCACGATTGTATTAAAGCAATGGCAGAAATGCAACCTACAAGGGTTATTTGCTTAGATGAAGGCTTCAAAGGAGAAAATGCAGATGCCCTAAAAACCAATGCAGTTCAGATAATGAAAAGCAAAGGTGTTGTAAACTTTAGAACGGTTTAAATAGGGCGAAATCGCCACAATTAAAGATTGAAAAATGAGCAAGCAAAACAAGAAAATACAGGTTCAAAACATAGATATCACTATTTTGAATATCAACGAAATAGACTATATATCACTCACTGATATAGTAAGGTCAGAAGAAGGTGATGATTACATCCGAAACTGGATGCGTAACAGAAACACCGTTGAATTTCTTGGGTTATGGGAACAATTGAATAATCCAAATTTTAAAGGTGTCGAATTCGACACCTTTAGAAAACAAACAGGCTTAAACAACTTTAATCTTACCCCTCGAAAATGGATAGAAGCAACTGATGCTATCGGAATTATCTCAAAATCCGGCAGGTATGGCGGTACTTATGCCCACAAAGACATTGCCTTTGAATTTGCTACTTGGTTAAATCCAAGTTTCAAGTTGTACTTAATTAAAGAATACCAAAGGCTTAAAGAAGTTGAGAGCAACCATTACAATTTAGAGTGGAACGTAAAACGTGTTTTAAGTAAAGTAAACTATACCATTCAAACAAATGCCATAAAGGATTACGTTATTCCACATTCTACCTTACCGGAAGCCAAAAAAAGCTTGGAATATGCCGAAGAAGCAGATGTACTCAATCTTGCTTTATTTCAATGTACAGCAAAACAATGGCGTGAAGCCAACCCACAATTAGCCCTGCAAGAAATGAACATAAGGGATGTTGCAAGTATCAATGAATTGGCAGTACTCTCCAATTTGGAATCAGCCAATGCTGATATGATGCGAAACGGTATTGCAAGGCAAGTTCGTTTTCAGAAACTATATGAAATTGCAAAATACCAACTGGAAATATTGAACAAACAGGATTTCTTAAAGTCCATTAAGAAAACATCACCGGATATTTATTTGGAAGATGGCTCTCAAAACCAATTACCTGAATAGCCTTATGAAGTTAAAGTTCGACAGCACCCAAGAATATCAAATACAAGCTGTAAGCAGCTTTGTTGATTTGTTTGATGGTCAACCGTTAAACCAAGGCGACTATACCATAGAAATCAATGCAAAAGCAGAAGCGGGGCAGCAATTAAGCACCATTCAAACCGAGTTAGGCATTGGCAATAATTTAACCCTTATGAATGATACCCTATTAAAGAACTTACAAGCCATTCAGGAAAGAAATGATTTAGACCCAACCACCGAAACAGAATTTCAAAATAATGGCTTCAACTTCTCCGTAGAAATGGAAACAGGCACAGGCAAAACTTACGTTTACCTGCGTACCATATTTGAATTGAGCCAAAAATATGGTTTCAAAAAGTTCATCATTGTAGTGCCAAGTGTGGCCATCAGAGAAGGCACACTAAAGAATATTGAAATTACTGGAGAGCATTTCAGGGCACTGTACAACAATATCGAGTTTGAGCATTTTGTATATGATAGCAAGAAAGCAAATCGCCTTCGGCAATTTGCCACCAGCAATCAGTTGCAGATAATGATTATCAATATTGATGCTTTCAATAAGGAAACTAACATCTTCAATCAGGAACGTAACCAATTAAGCGGTTTCAGCCCAAGAGATTTTATTCATTCAGTTCGCCCTATTGTATTGATTGATGAACCCCAAAGTGTGGACAATACTCCAAAAGCACATGAAGCCATCAAATCTCTCAATCCTTTGTGCATATTCCGTTTTTCTGCTACGCACAAAAACTTGTACAACCTTGTTTACAAGCTCGACCCAATTAAGGCGTATGAATTGCGTTTGGTAAAACAAATTGTAGTTGCCTCAGTAGTTGGTGCAAATGCGCAAAATGATGCTTATGTCAAACTAATGGAAGTTGACAACAGAAGCGGAATAAAAGCAAAGATTAAAATACATGTGCAGAATAAAGGCATCGTAAAGGAGAAAGATTTTTGGGTAAAGCAAAATGCCGATTTATACACCTTATCCAATGAAAGAGAAGCCTACCGAAATGGTTTTGAAGTTTTAGACATCAGTTGTGAACCGGGTAATGAGTTTATAGACTTTACTTCAGGTCGTTTGTATTTAGGTCAGGAAAGGGGTGGTATCACAGATGATCTGGTAGAAGTACAAATCAAAAACACTATCAAAAAGCACCTGGATAAAGAGTCGCAATTAAAAGGTAAAGGCATTAAAGTATTGAGTTTGTTTTTTGTTGATAAGGTTGCCAATTACCGTATCTATGATGCAGAAGGCAAACCCGCTAAAGGCAAGTTTGCTGAATTGTTTGAATACCATTACAGCGAGTTAATCAAGTTGCCACAATACAAGGAATTAGATGTTTTCCCGGTGGACAAGCTACACGATGGATATTTCTCAGCAGACAAAAAAGGAGTATTCAAAGACACCAACGGAAGCACACAGGCAGATGATGACACCTACGCAAAAATTATGCGTAATAAGGAGCAATTACTTTCAATGGACGAGCCATTGAAATTTATCTTTTCACACTCTGCACTTCGTGAAGGTTGGGACAACCCGAATGTGTTTCAAATTTGTGTTTTAAGAGAAGTAGGCAGCACAAAAGAACGCAGACAAACATTGGGGCGTGGGCTTCGTTTGCCGGTAAATGCAGATGGCGAAAGAGTAAAAGATGATAACATCAACAAACTAACTGTTATTGCCCGTGAAAGCTATTCAGATTTTGCAGCAGGATTGCAAAAAGAGTATGAAGATGATTGCGGTGTAACCTTTGGCAAAGTGCCTAAAATTGCCTTTTCTAAATTATCAGTTGTTGTAGATGAAGAAGAAAAACCATTGGGCAGAAAAGCCAGTGAAGATATTTGGGCAGAATTAGTAACCAAAGGTTTTGTTGATACCAACGGTAAAATACAGCCTGCATTCAATCCTTCTAAAGAAGGATTTTCATTAGGCTTGTCAGGGCAGTTTGCAGAACAGGAAGCGGAAATAATCACAGTCCTACAATCGTATCAGTTAGAACGCCACATCAAAAAAGATGAAGAACCCAAAAGGCTCAAAATCAACAAACAGGTATTTCTCGACCCCGAGTTTGAGAACCTTTGGAATAAAATTAAGCACCGCACTACCTATCAGGTTGATTATTCAACAGAAGAACTTATTCGTAATGCCACAAAAGAGATAGGTTTGATGGAAAAAATAGAATCCGTTAAAGTTTTTTACAATGAAGCTATAATAGACATTAAACTAAAGGGTATCACTGTACAAGAGACAAGAGCTAATTATCACACTGTGCATCATTCTGGTACTCTACCAGATATTCTTGCTTACCTACAAAAGGAAACAGAACTCACAAGAGCTACATTAGTCAAAATACTTTCAGGCAGCAATAGAATAGCAGAATTTGCCATCAACCCACAAAAGTTTATGGATGCAGTAGCCGGAATTATCAATCGTGAATTACACAAGTTAATGATTGACGGAATTAAGTACGAAAAACTAACAACAGGGCAGGTAGAATGGAGTATGCAGCTATTCCGAGAAGAAGAATTGAAAGACTACTTTGAACAATGTTTGCAGGTTCAAAAATCAGTTTATAATGCAGTTATTTATGATAGCGAAGTAGAAAGACGTTTTGCCGAAGAATTAGACAAGAGAGAAGATATAAAGCTATTTGTAAAACTACCTGCATTCTTCAAAGTAGAAACCCCTATTGGTACATACAACCCCGACTGGGCAATAGTAAAGCACAATGATGAAACCATTTATTTGGTAAGAGAAACAAAAAGTACCAAAAACTTTGAAAAGCTCCGTAATTCAGAAGCAGACAAAATCAAATGTGGCAGAAAGCATTTTGAAGCCATCGGAGCAGATTTTGATGTGGTAACAAATTCAACAAGTGTATAAGGGAAAGCCTATCAAACAATTTTCGTGCAGTAAAACACTACCTTCATTAGTAGACCTATCTTATGTATTGGTTAAATGATTTTAACCAGGATTATAAGTAAAGAAACTTTTTATACTTAATTAACTCAACGTTACAAAACACAAAAGTAAAATGATAACGCCTGTTGAGAAACTTCTTAATCCGAAGTTTTGTATTGGGAAGTAAACTCATCTGACTTTCCTGAATTTATAAATACTGAATACCATATAGGTAATCACAGCAGCTATTGCACCGGCAATTACTGCCAGAATGCATGCACCGGTGGCATACTGAATAAAATTAGCATGAATACTTTCTAATGTGATATCTGCCAGACTTTGAAAACGCATTTTCCCTTCTACAAAAAATCCACCTGTGTAGTAGCTTGCAAAAATGATAAGAGGAATCATTGGGGGAATACTGATGTTGGCAGCAGCAATAAACAAAACTTTATTCATGCGCATTAAAACAGCCAAAGGAATTCCTACCAGCAGCTGAAAACCCCAGATGGGAACAATGCCCATAAAAACACCAAAGCCTACAGATGCTGCCTTTTTGAAATTACTTTCGTCACTTCGGAAAATTTCTTCTTTCAGCACAGTGATAATTCCTTTGCGGTAGAGATACTGAATAATGCGTTTTGGAAGAAAATAAATCAGTGTAAGAAAAACCAGACAGGTGTTGAGTATGCTGATGCGTGTAAAATCACGAAACGGTCTGAAATGTGAAACACGTTCATCAGGGTCGTACAATACTTTAACAGGAACCGGGACAATCTTCACATCCCTCCATGCAAGCCTTACGATTACTTCAATCTCAGTTTCAAATTTGCGGGTGAACAGGCGAATGTGCTTCAACTCTTCGAGAGGATACAGTCGAAATCCTGTTTGTGTATCCGGTAGTTTCTGACCTGTTTCAATCCAAAACCAGAAGTTCGAAAACTTATTTCCAAAAGAGCTTTTCCCCGGAACATTTTCCTGATTCATATTGCGTGAGCCCATCAGCAAAGCACCGGGATGGAGCTGTGCATTTTCAATCATCACCGTGATGTCGTCAGGGTAATGTTGTCCGTCACTGTCAATGGTTATTGCATTTTTGAATCCTCTTTTAATAGCTTCTGCAAAACCTTTGCGCAGCGAAAATCCTTTTCCCTGATTACTCTCATTCTTTAACAAAATAATTCTGTTGCGAAATTTTTCGAGAACAGCATCGGTGTTATCTGTAGAACCATCATTTACAACAATCACATCATTGCCATTGCTGAATGCAAGAACACCTGTCAACACTCTTTCCAGTGTCTTGTCATTGTTGTAGGTAGGCACAATGACACAGGCATGAATTACATTCAGTTGAATCATTCGTACACTGCTGATATTTTGCAAAACAGCGTTCCTTCTTCTTCCACCTGTGCATTCACCTGAATGTGATTATCGCTTGGTGTTGTTTTAATGCTGTAGTTGATAAAAGGATATTCAAAAGGATTCAGGGTTTTAGAAAATTTGCAGGAAGGAATGGAAATCAGTCGCACTTTTTTTCCTGTATGCTGTTGCATCAGTTCGGTGAGCATCTGTATCATCACCACACCGGGAGTAACAGGATTGCCCGGAAAATGTCCTTTGTAGATTTCGTGATCGGCATTAAGTTGCAGGCGATAAACACCTGTTTCATTTTGTTGAATAAAGAAAAAAGAATTCAGCAGCATTTTCAGAAATTAGTAAATAAGGTATCGGTCAATGGAATATTTACACGCTGATTGCTGAACTTCATCACATTTTTGTCACCAGATTTTTCAAAGAAGGATAGTTCATCCAGCAGCATATTTTTTTTGTTAAAGCTGAGTTGAATATATTCAAAAGAATTACTCATTCGCTTATTTCTTGGTTTTAGTTTTACAATATACGACTGAGCTGTCTGAAAATAACTCGGTTCAAACTGTTTGCTGTCGTTGAAATTTCCGTTCACGAGCGTCAGCATCAGATCTTTTATTCTGCCGATTACCTGATTGACGGAAGAAACATCTTTAACCTTATCACTCTCGCGAACCTTTACTTTATTGTCGGCACTGATAAAAATATATGACGAAGGAGCTGTTTTCTCCCAGCGCAACATGTTGTCTTTTTTGTAATAAAATATTCCTGATGATTTCTGCGGCTCTTTCAGTACAGACATATAACGCTCTTCAGTGAAATCGGCTTTTATGGTTTTATTTTGTTGGCTTTGCTCTTTCAGTCGCAAAATAAAATCTTTACTGTCTGTCAGCGGTTCGGGGTTTTGCGCAGCTACAGCAGTAGTTATTAAAAGCATTATCCAAAATAACCGGTGCATGTGTTTCATTGTTCTGTAAGTTCGTTAATCGGTTTAACAGGTAAGTTGTTTTGATTGCAATAGTTGATGAGTGCGGGTAACATTCGTATGGTTGTTGTGCTGGTATCATGTAAAAGTACGATACATCCCGCTTTTAATTGTGAAGTTATCCGGTTGTATAGTTTTTTTTCATTTTCAATGGTTGTGTCGTAGCTTCTGATGCTCCATCCAATGGATTTTAATCCTGTGGTTTGAAGCAGATAAGCATAACGCGGATTGGTAACGCCAAATGGCGGCCTGAATAAAACAGGTTTCACTCCTGTAACTTTTTCAATAGTATCAGTACATTGGTTTACATCATTCACTAATTTCTGCCTGGAGAATAATCCTATTCCTGCAGAATGAGAATAAGAATGATTGCCGATGGTATGTCCGTCAGCTGATATAGCTTTTATCAGTTCAGGATTTTTTTCTGCATTCTTTCCAATCACAAAAAAAGTAGCTTTGAGATTGGCAAGTTTTAAAATTTCCAGTATCTGAGGAGTGGTGGCCGGGTCAGGACCATCATCAAATGTGAGTGCAATGCTGTCGCTGTTGGTTTTGTTCAGAGAAGTGATGTAGTAATTAAGTTTTATCTGATACGACCCCAATGCTGTTAATGCAAGATAGATTACAAGAATTATGGTGAGAATAATTATCAGATTTGCATGGTTGTAATACAAAATCCCTGTAAGAATCAATGCAAGAATAAAAACTATAGTTACGATTTTATGCTTCATGGTTTTTTATTAAGATGAGTCCTGTATGCCCGGGCAAAAGTTGATTGATGACAAGTGCCGTACGATGTTGCTTGATTTCTGATCCTGAAACATGGGTTGTTTTTTCCTGTAGAATATCAATGGCAAGATGCATGGCAAAAGCGGATGATGTAGCATAGGTTCCGCAAAGTGGAGTATAAGGAATTACAGGAGTTTCAGAAAAATTTTGCCTGAGCTGCCTGAGGTTGTCATTATGATACCCATCGGTAAGAATAATATCAGGAGCAGAGAGTTGATTTCTTTGAAGAAAATCTTTACATACGTTTTCATCGCTGTCGTTAATGGCAAGTACATCTGCTAAAACAGCCTGTGTGTGTGCTGATACCTTATCTGACAAAACAAAAAATCCTGCTCCTGATGTCAGTGGAAAACGGTTTAAACCAAAATGATTTGCAACAGGCTGCAAGGGATCAATATATTCATCGGCAGCACCTGCAAGAATATTTCCCGACTGCTCATCCAGCATCAGCATGGCATCTGACAATGCATACTCAAATGATAAACTGTTTTGTGTATGTGTCATATTATAACTGTGGCAGGAGAGTGCCAGCGAAAGCTGCCCGGCAATGGTGTTGTGCGTTGACTGAATGAATGAAGTAGGAGGGAGCATACCTCCCTGAATAGTGATTACATTATTCAAAAATTTTTCAGTGTCCATGAGGCAACCAAGACCGGTACCTGCAATGATGGCATCGGCTGTGATTACACCTGCATCTTTCAAAGCAGCACTTCCACAGGCAACTGACATACGCAGCACTTCGCTCATTCTTCGAATGAGAGACGGATTGATAAATTCCTTGTAATCAGGTTTGATTAATGTAGAAATATTTTCAGAGAGATTTTTTGAGAATCCCTTTTTGCGAAAAGTATCCTGATGTGAAATATATGCAGAGGATTGAATGTAATACATCTTCAGATTTTTTTGAAAATTAAAGATGTATTGTTTCCTCCAAAGCCAAATGAGTTGGAAAGAACTGCATTAACTTGGCAGGGTTTGTATTCAGTTACAGGAGTCAATCCTGTTTCCGACATAACGTTAGTGTAATTTAATCCGGGCAACAATACCTGATGTACTATGGATAACACCGAATACACCGCTTCAATGGCACCTGCTGCAGCAAGTGTATGTCCTGTAAAAGCTTTGGTAGAACTGAATGGCGGAATGTTTTTGCCAAAAATATTCTGAAGAGCTGTTGACTCACTCAGGTCGTTGTTTTTTGTTCCGGTGCCATGTGCATTGATGTACGAAATATCACTCAGTGCAACACCTGATTTTTCAATTGCATTTTTCATGGCAAGTGTAGCTCCTTTTCCCTCCGGTGACGATGCTGTCTGATGATAGGCATCTGCAGCATTGCTCCAGCCTTTCAGCAAACAGAGTGGTTTGTTTCCTGTTGCAGAAATACTTTTTTCGTTTTCAAGAACAAGGTAGGCAGCGCCTTCGCCAAGGTTCAGTCCGTTTCTGTTTTCATCAAATGGTTTGCACCAATCCTCATCATAAATCATCAGCGACTGAAATCCGCTGATGGTAAATCCCGTCAGAGGGTCGGAGCCTCCTGCCACAATGCGGTCAGCATGGCCATGTTCAAGCATGCGTGCAGCAAGCATAAGCGCATTGGCAGCAGATGAACACGCAGTTGACAAAGTGTTGATGTAACCTTTTATTCCGAAGTGATGTGCAATTTTTTCTGAGGTGTTGCCACTGTCATGTGTTTGCACAAGTGAGAAATCAGCAGAATTTCCTTCAAGCACCTGCCGGTAATATTTTTCTGTTTTATCCATACCGCCAACGGAAGTAGATCCGATAAAAGCAGTACGCACATTGGGCAGATGTTTATTATGGCCCCAGGCTTCGGCTACTGCGGCAATGCCCAGCAGGGAGGTTCTCGAATGAGGAGTGTTCGACACCTGAAAACGATTTCTCAGATCATCGTCAGATAAATTTACAGGCGCTGCATATATTTCCTGTGGATGACAGGTCAATTTTGTTTTACGGATACCACTTCTTCTCTCCTGAAGTGAAGAGAGATTTTCAACTACATTGTTTCCAATGGCCGAAATGATACCCATGCCCGTAACAAACACACTCATTGAGAATTTATTTTTTAGTCTGATTGATGTAATCAGCCATGGAGTTAATGGATTGAAAAACTTTTTTCCCTTCCTCCGGATTTGAAAGTTTAATGTGATAATGTTTGTCTAAGAGAACAATAAGTTCCAGAGCATCAATAGAATCAAGTCCAATTCCATTGTCGCCAAACAAAGGTGCATCGTCAGCAATATCTGACGGTTTTTTGTCTTCCAGATTTAATTGTTCAATAATTTGTTTTTTCAGTTCTTCCTTGAGGTTTTCCATCTTTATAATGAATGATATGCTTGTAATATTTTTTTTGTGCTGAATGGCTCTTCAGCTGTTTTTTCTGCAAAGTAAATAAATGCATCGGTTTCAGGAAGAAGTTGAAGCCATCCTGCCATCAATGCTTTGGTATGTGCTTGTAGTATTTCCGCCTGATTTTCAAAAAATCCTGCATCAAATGCAGGAAGAATGTAAACTGAAGATTCGCCATACCATTTGTTGCGTATGGATATTTCTCCTGTTACAATATTGGGCAGGGTGTAAACAAAAAGCGCAGGTGATGGAGTTTTATCTTCCAGATAGGAATGTTCAAATTTTACATCGGTCTCGCTGCATGAGTGATTATTGGCAAAAACCATAGCTATTTCATCATCAGCAAAACGACTTATATCTACCCTGGTTTTAATTATTTCAGTCAACAAAAATCCAGTCTTGCTTAATGAATCCATTTTGTGAAACTTTGGATAGTCAATTTTCAGAAAACGGTAAAGTTGCAATGCCATGTCCTCCGTATTATTCTTATCGCACTGAAAAAACAGTTCGCCATTCAATAAGACTTTATCGCTTTTCCAGCGGCACCATGTAGTCATCATCAACTGTTTTTTTGAATAATTAACGAAGCATTGCATCCTCCGAAACCGGATGCAGTTTTTAAAACGGTATTAATCTTTTCAGGTGTATTTTTTTCAATGATATGCAGCGGAACAGAGGTGCCACAGTCGTCATATCCAACACTCCTGAGGAGTACATTCTTTTTCATAGACTGAATGCACATGGCTGTTTCTATAATTCCTGCTGCGCCCAGGGTGTGACCAAAAAATCCTTTGAAACTGTTCAGCGGAATGTGTTGCATATTCAATCGGTTCATGGCTATTGCTTCCATTTCGTCATTAAACAAAGTGGCAGTGCCATGAGCTGAAACAAAGTCAATATCACTGTTTGTCAATCCTGACTCTTTTAATGTGGCAATAACACTTCTGTATAATCCCTCACCGGTGCGCGATGGACCTGAAATATGGTTGGCATCGCCTGCAGTGCAGCCTCCAAGCCAGCGATAACATTCATTCTTAAACGCAGACGATTGTGTGCTTACCACAATGGCAGCTGCACCTTCGCCAAGATTTATTCCTTTTCGGTCTTTGTCAAAAGGTTTGCTTGCTTCATTGCTCAAAGCATACAGCGACTGAAAACCATAAAGAATGAAATCAGAAATTAAATCTATTCCTGCAACAATAATATGTTCATACTTTTTTTTCTGAAGCAGATGAGCTGCTGCATTGATAGCCATCACACCCGAAGCACATGCATTTGAAATTATCAGAGGAAAATGTTTCAGCTGCAAATCTTTTTGTATTGCTGTTGCAGGTGCAGTGAGTGCCTGAGCATAACCTTTACTTAAATCGCCTTTTGTAGAGCTGATGATGAGAAGTGTTTTGTCTGAAGTAAGTACTTTCTCATCAAAACATTTTACCGACTGAAGAATGATATCTTTCAACAACTGCGTGAATGAAAAATTGTGATGCTCAAATGACGATAAACAGAAACTCTCCTTGTTAAAACCTCTTCCCGCATAATTTTTTACGCCTACTATGCCTTCTTTAATCTTATCAAAGCACTCTTCAGCATTTCCTGACGGACTGATAATTGATTCTGCTCCCAAATAAACTTTCACAACTCAGATTTTTATTCCCAGTTTTTTCTCCCACTCCACATAGAAGGATGGCTTTATCAATTCCATTTCTCTCGATTCTACACCTAAAAACACCTGAGTGGTATGGCCTGTGGCGCTGAGTTTCCCTGTTGACTTGTTCAGAATTTCGAAATCAAAAAGTATTTTGGCAGATGGTGTAGGATGAAACTTGGCAATAGCAGTAACTTCTTCGCCATAGTTGATAGGCGCTTTATGTTCCACTGATGATTTTACAATGGGAGTAAAAAAACCACGCTTGTAAACATCGAGGTAGGTGAGTCCGTATTTTATACCAAATGCCTCACGTGCATCTTCAAAAAAACGAAGGTAGTTGCCATGCCAAACCACTCCCATAGCATCAGTATCGCTGAAGCGAATTTTTATTGGTATCTCTGCCTGGAAATAAAGTTTCATGCAAGTGCTATTTTCATTTCACAACTAATAAGTTTTTTTCCTTCACTCTCGTTTTCTCCTTTCACCAGAAAAATGGAACCCATCTGATGTAATACTGTAACATGAGTAGATATAGTACTTCCCAATACCGGCAGGTTGTGAACCGTAAGTCGGGATATAGCACCAATGTATCCGATTCGTGGTTGTCCTTCAGTCTGACTTCCTAAATACCCAAATCCTGCAGCACAGGTTTGAGCAATATTTTCTATCAAAGCAGGCTCAGTAAGCCGGTTGTCTTTCATAAAAATATTATCAGCTCTTGCAGTAAACTCACTCTGAAAACCCGTTTCATCAGCTTGTTTCAATGTGTCAATCATCACAAAAGGGGCACGCTGAGGGATAATTTTTTCAATTTCGTTTCGCTCTAAAATCATACGTTGTAAAAATCGTAATAATTAAACCACTGACCGGGATATTTTTTCACTTTTTTTTCAAGCTCAGCAACATAAAGTCTGGCAATTTCCTCCGGACTGTGTTTGCCCGTCAATGGTTGGGTAGCACTCAATTCATAGTGAAAATCACCGTCTTTGAGAGCAAAAACAAAGGTGACAGGAGCATTAAATTTTGATGCAATAAGAAATGGTCCCAGGGGGAACTGCGCCTTTTTTCCGAAAAATTCGAGCGAAATTGTTTTTACACCATCTGTATAACGGTCGGCATGCATGGCTATTAGTTCATTTGCTTCCAGCGCATTGTTTATTCTCACAATATGCGACAAATCATTTTTGATGGCAATGATGTTAAAGCGTGCACCACCTGTAGTTTCGTCAAGCACTTTTTTTATTTTTTCCTCTTCGGCCTCCAGCATCAGCACATTAATTTTTTTGGATATGCGCTTATGAAGTAAATTTCCTGCTGTTTCCCAGTTGCCAATATGCGCACTGATGAGAATTCCTCCGTGATGTTGCTGCTGCAGTTCAACAAGATATTCTTCGTTTTCAAAATGGTGGGTAAATTTTTCAGTTTTACCGAGTAAAAAAGCATTTCTGTCAATCAGAGTCTGGCCCAGATAATAAAAATTTTTTCTGCAAAGTTTTTTTGCTTCAGCCAAAGGCATGGCTAAAGCTTCGGTATAAAATCGGATGATATTTTGTTTAGGATTTCCGGCAAACAGGTAGTAATAATACGAAACAAACCACAGCAGGCGGTAAGCGGCTTTTACTCCGAACTTATCAATGAGATAAATAAAAATTCTGTAACCTGTTGCCGTCCCTTTACTGCGGCCATCCCACCGGCTCATTGGTATCAGGCCATAGCACCGAGTTTGCGCTCTACAAAATTGTAAAAGTCTTCAAAAGTGGAAATGGATTTGAAGTCCTCGGCAGTCGTTTTGAAACCAAAGTTTTCCTCAATTACTACTACCAGATCCACATAGTCCAGGCTATCCAACTCGAGCGTGTCCTTCAGTATTTTATTGTCTTGAATGCTATCTTGCTCAACTTCAAATTCTTCAGATAAAAAGCGTTTGGTAATAGCAATTATTTCTTCTCTGCTCATTCTTTGATAATGGGGTTTTACAGTTGCAAATATAAATCTTACTTAGCAAAAGTCAATATTTTACGTCTTGCTGACAACTGAAGTATGAAGCATATTTGAATAGTTATTAACAAGAGAAGATTTAATTTATTGAACTGCTACATTTGGCCTGCATTTTTCAAACAGGTTATGATAAAAGAGTTAGCCAGAAAGCTTTTACCATCTACAGCACGGCAAAAAGTGTCGGCTTTGTATCACGAACAAAAACTTTTTAAAGCAGCACGTGTGTTGGCTCAGGCCAAGGGAATGTCTGAGGTTTTGGATGAAAAAACTTTCGATACGCTGATGGCAGCCTACCCTGTGGGTGAGCGCATGAGCTATGATAATGACAGTGTAAAGAACAGAGGAGATGAGCGTGCCAATGAAATGATGGAGGTGATGAACCGTTATGGCAAAGGCGGATTCAGTGATGTGCTTGAGTTAGGTTCCGGAGAAGGTATGGTATGCGCAGCACTGCAACAAAATGGATTTAAAGCTACGGCTATTGAATACAGAGAAGATGATTTTGACTCCCGTGCCAAAACAGCAGGTGTGTCGTTGCTGAAAATGGATGCCGCCAACCTGACTTTCGAAGATGAATCTTTCGACTTTGTATTTTCATATAACTGCTACGAGCATTTTCCGTCTCCTGAAAAGGTTTTTCAGGAATCGCTGCGGGTGTTACGCAAAGGCGGACTGATGTCTGTTCGTTTTGCACCCTTGTATCATTCGCCATTTGGTGCACATGCCTACAACATAATCGGAATTCCTTACTGCCAGTTTTTGTTTGACAAAATGTTTCTCAATAAATGGATTGCAGAAAACAGCTCTGAGAAGTTGGTCATTGATGATACACTCAACCGCTGGCACATCAACCAGTTCAGAGAATTATTTAAGAAACAGTTCAGCGACAAAGCAGTTGTTCATTCGTATGAAGAATTCAGATTGCCACATTTTGCTGACCTGATTATTCAACATCCACTATGTTTTAAAAATAAAATTACCTCTGTGGATGACCTTGTGGTGAGTGAAATACATGCAGTGATTGAGAAAAAGTAAATTCACTCATTAAAAAATTTTGCAGATTTTCCCTCTGACCGAGTAATTGAAATTTTTCTTCTCAGTATTTTTTTGTCCTGTTAAACGACAACCATTTTCCATCAGCAGAAAATAGTTTCAAAAAAAGAAATGCTCCGGCCATTGCTCCCAACGAGTTGGCAAGAAAATCAAACCAACTGCCACTGCGATCGGTGTAACAGTAATTCTGCATCAGTTCCAGCAAACCTCCATAAATCATTCCTCCTGCAATAACAATAAAATTCTGCAAAACAATAGTTGGTTTGGTGGAAGACAGTGCCCAGGCCCTTTTGATGAAAATTGCCAGGATAAAAAATAAACTAAAATGAATCAGCTTATCTACAGATAACAAATCGGCCCAACTGTAATGAGGAAGACTCTTGCCGGGGATGGCACATAAAATAAAAATGAATAATGCCCAAATCAGGGAGTGGGTCCATGCACGCGACATGATGCTTATGCACCAATCATCTGCTTATAGGCATCAGCCGACATCAATTCATCCAGCTGGCTTTTATTGGTAATTTTAATTTTTACCATCCATCCTTCACCATAAGGATCAGAGTTGACTGCATCGGGTTTGTCCTGAAGAGCACCGTTCACTTCAAGCACTTCACCATCAACAGGCATAAACAAATCAGAAACTGTTTTCACAGCTTCAACGGTTCCATAAACGGCATCTTTGGCAATAGACTCACCAACAGTGTTGATGTCAACATATACGATATCGCCTAATTCGCCCTGTGCAAAATCGGTAACACCAACAATACCGGTTTCACCCTCTACACGAATCCATTCATGCTCTTTTGTGTACTTCAGATTATCAGGAAAATTCATACGTTTAAATTTTATTGGGCAAATATACTTTTATTTTTTATCGGCAAACATCCCTGTATTTTCTCTTCAATAATTTCAACCAATCAGGTTTACTTCGGGTTCAATAGTTACTCCGAATTTGTCCTGTACCGAGTGACTTATTTTAAGTGCAAGATTATACAATTGTTCACCTGTGGCTTTTCCATAATTCACCAGTACCAATGCCTGTTTTGCATGGCATCCTGCATCTCCATCTCTGAAACCTTTCCATCCACACTGTTCAATCATCCATCCTGCAGCTACTTTAATTTTTCCGTCAGCACCGGGATAATGCACAATGTCATGATGTTTTTCATGGATGACATCAAACTGCGATTTTTCTAATTCAGGATTCTTAAAGAAACTTCCTGCATTGCCGATTTCAGCAGGGTCGGGGAGTTTACTTCTTCGAATGGCAATCACTGCATCGCTGATGGCTTTTACACTTAACTCTGTAATCCCGTTTTTCTCGAGTTCAGACTGAATGGCTCCGTACGAAGTATTGAAAACAGGATTCTTCTTCAACTCGAACATGACGGAAGTGATGATATACTTTCCTTTATATTCATTCTTAAAAACACTGTTGCGATAACCGAATTTACATT
>Ga0079224_100000153_pt1 | contig 55643 bp, 48 predicted proteins | sample Stecom2015_FD_80414 | JGI IMG/M metagenome (GOLD analysis project Ga0079224, IMG submission 80414) | Agricultural soil microbial communities from Utah to study Nitrogen management - Steer compost 2015 | ecosystem: Environmental > Terrestrial > Soil > Agricultural land | place: USA: Utah... | reverse complement strand
GAGCTGGGCGGCGGCCCCGGCCGCGACCTCGGGCTGCTGCTCAGCGCGCGGCGCGCGGTTCAAGGCAAAGAAGGCCTTCGACATCAGCGGTATCACCGCCCATTGCAGCCAGTCGATCCACTGGTCGAGCGGCGCCCGGGCGGCGGGATCCTCGGGCCACTGGTCGCCGGCGCCGTAACGGGCGGCAAGGTAGCGGACGATGGCGTTCGATTCGTAGATCCGCACGTCGCCGTCCTCCAGCACCGGCACCAGGCGGTTGGGGTTGAGCGCTGCGAACTGCGGCGTGTCGAGCTGGCCGAAGCTGCCGCCGACATCGTGGCGGACGTGGTCGAGGCCGAGTTCGCCCACCGCCCACATCACCTTCTGGACGTTAATCGAGTTGCGACGTCCCCAGACCGTGATCACCTCACCCTCCCCGATCGCTGGTGCCGCCGGCCGCCGAAGCGGCGCAGGCAAATGCAAAACGCCCGCGGGGAGAATGCCCCCCGCGGGCGTCGCCGGTCAACGGTTCCCCTCCCGAATCCTATCCACCGGCGACATGGGTTGGCGACAGGTACTTGAGCGGATCGACCGCCTGGGCACCCTTGCGGATCTCGAAATGGAGCTGCGGCGACGTCACCGAGCCGGTGCTGCCGGCTTTGGCGATGATCTGGCCGCGCTCGACGGTGTCGCCACGCTTGACCAGCAGCTCGCTGTTGTGACCGTAGGCGGTCACCCAGTTGTCGGCGTGACGGATCAGGATCAGGTTGCCGTAGCCCTTGAGCTCGTTTCCGGCGTATGCGACCACACCGTTCTCGGCCGCCCTCACCGACGTGCCTTCCGGCACTGACAGGTTGATGCCGTCGTTGCGGGCACCGTTGTCCTTGTTGCCGAACGAGGAGATCACCTTGCCCTTCACCGGCCAGCGGAACTTCGCCGCCGTCATCTTCGGCGGCTGCGGCAGCGCGGCGACCTTGTCCGACTTGCCGCCCTGGGCCTCGGCAGCCTGCGGCGCCGGCGGTGCTGCCTTCGGCTCGGCGGCGGCTACGCGATCGGCCTGCGGCGCCGGCTGGGCAGGCGCGGCGGCCGGCCTCGCCGGCTGGGATACCGTGCCGGCATCGGTCATCGTACCGCCCGACGTCGTCAGGGCCGCCGTGCGCACGTTGCTCGTCGGGACCCGCACCTTCTGCCCGGCGCGCACGATGTATGGCGGCGGAATGTCGTTGTAGGCGGCAAGCTGGGCCGGCTGCACGCCATAGGTCTGCGAGATCCGGTACAGCGTCTCGCCCTGCTGCACCTCGTGGATGCTGAACCCGGCAGGCTCCGCGCGGACCCCGGCATTGGAGCTTGCCACCTGGACCGCCGGGCCGCTGCCGCCGGCGTGCGCCGGCAACCGGATCGTCTGCCCGGCTCGCAGCTCGTAGGGCGGCTGCAGGTTGTTGACGGCGATGAGATCGCCGACCTTCACGTTGTGCGTCCGCGCGATGCTGTACAGCGTCTGCCCCTGGGCCACGACGACCGAACCCTCGCCGCTACGGTAGGTCGCGGCCGACGGCGCGGTGGAGGCGGGCGAATCGAGCCGCTGGGCGGATACGGAAACCGATTGCGGCGGAATGGAACTGGTGTGCACGCTCGCCCCCGAACCGGCCGTGGCCTGCCCTCCGTCGAAGGAGCCGAAACGGTCCGACGAGCTGCTGCATGCCGCGACGAGGGTGAGCGCACCCAACGCCGCATATGTCCTGGCCCGGACCAGGGCCGACTGACGCAGGATGGCTGGCTTGCTCATGCGAACGCTCCACAACTGACTTGTGCGCATGACGATGAGTCGCGCGTGGTTAAGGCGCACTTAAGCGGTTTGGTAAAATTTTGGTTAAAAGCAGGCGTGCAACACCCGGGCAACACCTCGAACGCCGCCCGGTATGAGCTGCAACTCTCCAGCCGGAACCTCGTCAGCCGTCCTTGACGACACCCGTGACGAGCGGCACGAACCGGACCGGCAGCAGCCTCTCGGACCGGTAGCCTTCATCGAGGCGGGTAATGCGCCAGAGATCCTGGGGACCGTCCGCATCCCCGATCGGCACGATCATGATGCCGCCCGGCTTTAGCTGGCTGACCAGCACCTCGGGGACATCGGTCGCTGCCGCGGTGACGACGATCCGGTCGAACGCGGCCTGTTGCGGCCAGCCGCGGAAACCGTCGCCGGTCATGGCGGTGATATTGGTCAGCCGCAGCCTGGTGAACCGCTCCTGAGCCTGGCGCAGCAACGCCGCATGGCGTTCAAGCGTGTAAACGCGGCGGCTGAGGGCGGCAAGAATCGCCGCCTGATAGCCGGATCCGGTACCGATCTCCAGCACCTTGCAGCGATCGTCGAGCGCAAGCTTCTCGGTCATGAAGGCGACGACGAACGGCTGGCTGATCGCCTGCCCGCAACCGATCGGCAGCGCCTGATCGTCGTAGGCCTTGGCAGCGGAGTCCGCGGGAACGAACATTTCCCGCGGCACCCTCTCGATCGCCGCAAGCACGCGCGTGTCCTTGATGCCCTGGTTGCGCAGGGCCATGACCAGGCGAATCTTCTGCTGCGCCCTCGAAACCGCTTCGGCGCCGGGTCCCATCGCCGTCTCAACCGTCGATCACCGACTTGAGCGTCGGCAGCGACTCCGCCTGGGTCAGGTCGAGGTGCAGAGGCGTAACCGAGATCCGGCGTTCGTAGATGGCCTTCAGGTCCGTGCCCTGTGCCGCTTCGCTGCGGCGGCGGGAAAAGCCGATCCAGTAATAGGGGTTACCGCGCGCGTCCTCCCGTTCGTCGAGCACCACCATGTCCTCGTCGCGCTTGCCCTGCCGGGTTACCTCGATGCCGGCGACCTCGTGCGGATCGCAGTCGGGGAAGTTGACGTTCACGAGAACGCCGGGCCCCCAATGTGCCTTGAGCAGCTTTCGCACGAGTTCCGCTCCGTGGGTCTCGGCCGTCTCCCACCTCAGCGGCCCGCCCGTGCTTTCTATACCATAGGCCTGGCTGAAGGCGATCGAACGGACGCCGAGCGCGGTGCCCTCCATGGCGGCGGCAACGGTGCCCGAGTAGGTCACGTCCTCGGCCAGGTTCTGGCCGCGGTTGATGCCAGACAGAACAAGGTCGGCGGGACCGGGAAGAACCTTCTTGAGCCCCATCAGCACGCAGTCGGTCGGCGTTCCCCTGACCGCGAACCAGTGTTCGTCGAGCTGGCGCAGCCGCAGGGGATCGGTGAGCGTCAGGGAATGCGATGCTCCACTCTGCTCGCTCTCCGGCGCGACCACCCACACGTCATCGGTGATCTCGTTGGCGATCCGATACAGGGCCTCGATACCCGGCGAGTGAATGCCGTCATCGTTGGTGACGAGAATGCGCAGACGATCAGCCATATCCTCCTATGACCTCCAGCCCACCCATATAGGGACGCAGGACGTCGGGTACAGTGATCGAGCCATCTGCGTTCTGACAGTTCTCCAGCACCGCTACCAGCGTGCGGCCAACCGCGAGGCCGGAGCCGTTGAGCGTATGGACGAAACGCGTGCCCTTGCCTTCGGCCGGCCGATAGCGCGCATTCATGCGCCTCGCCTGAAAGTCGCCGCAGACCGAGCAGCTCGAGATTTCCCGGTACTGGTCCTGGCCCGGCAGCCACACCTCGATGTCGTAGGTCTTGCGCGCGGAGAACCCCAGATCCCCCGTCGACAGCATCATCACCCGATAGGCGAGACCGAGCCGCTTCAGCACCTCCTCGGCACATCCGGTCATGCGTTCGAGTTCCGCGCCGGACTGCTCGGGGGTGGTGATGGAGACCAGCTCCACCTTGGTGAACTGGTGCTGGCGGATCATGCCACGGGTGTCCCTGCCCGCGGCGCCGGCCTCGGCCCGAAAGCACGGCGTGTATGCGGTGACGCGGATCGGCAGATCAGCCTCGTCGAGGATCGATTCGCGGACCAGGTTGGTCAGCGGCACCTCGGCCGTGGGAATGAGCCACCACCTGTCCCGCTCGTTGTGCGTGCCGGCCGTTGCCGCGAACTGATCCTCGGCAAACTTCGGCAGCTGCCCGGTCCCGAACATGACATCGTCACGGACCAGCAGCGGCGGCTGGATCTCGGTGTAGCCGTGTTCCTGTGTCTGCAGGTCGAGCATGAACTGGGCAAGCGCCCGCTCGAGCCGCGCCAGGGCCCCCTTCAGGATGACGAAACGGGCGCCGGAGAGCTTCGCCGCGGTCTCGAAATCCATCAGGCCGAGCGCCTCGCCCAGCTCGAAGTGCTGTTTCGGCGCAAAATCGAACCGCGGCCGCTCACCCACTTCGCGCACGAGCTGGTTGGCGCTTTCGTCCTCGCCCAGCGGCACGTCCTCCAACGGCAGGTTAGGAAGACCGGCGAGCCGGGAGTTCAGCTCGTCCTCGAGCCGGCGGGCCTCGTCCTCGGCTTCCTGCAGCCGGCCCTTGAGCGTGGCGATCTCCTCGATCAGCGCCTGGGCACCGGCATCGTCCCCCCGCGCCTTTGCGGCACCGATCTGCCGTGACGCTTCGTTGCGGCGGTTCTGTGCTTCCTGAAGAGCGGTCAGGCACTCCCTTCGTCTTGCGTCCAGCGCCAGGATCTCGTCGGCGACCGGCGGCAGGCCGCGCCGGGCCAGAGCAGCGTCGAACGCCTTGCTGTCGTCACGGATCGCTCTGATGTCATGCATGGAACGGTCGATACGATTCGTCGAACGGGACGGTGTCCGGGGTGACAGGCCATCCATTGGCGAACTGCCTGGACGCGCCGTGTATACGCCGCGCCCGGTGATGCGTCCAGCAATGCGGCCCGCCAGTGCCGTATTGGTGGTAACATGAGGCAGACCACATCGGGAGACTTCCAATGCCGCCGGTGCAGGACGTGGGGCCGGTACTGATCACGGGCTGCTCGAGCGGGCTCGGACATGCCGCGGCCCGCGCCTTCCGGGCGTCCGGGCATACCACCATCGCCACCGCCAGAGATCCCGCCGACATCGAGGACCTGAAAGCCATAGGGTGCGAGATCCTCGAACTCGACGTTCGTGACGAGGCAAACCGTCGGGAGACGGTCGAGGCGGTCGAAGGCCGATACGGACGGATCGGCGTCCTCATCAACAATGCAGGCATCGGCCAGTACGGCCCGATCGAGGAGATTCCGCTGGATGCGATCCGCAACACGTTCGAAACCAACGTCTTCGGCCACATCGGGTTGATCCAGCTGGCCCTGCCAGCCATGCGGCGCGCCGGCCGCGGACGGATCATCAATGTCAGTTCGGTGGCCGGCCGGGCGACGACCCAGGGCGGTGGCGTCTATCACATGACCAAGTACGCGCTCGAATCGCTCGCAGACGCCATTCGGCCGGAAGTGAAACCGTTCGGCATCGACGTCGTGAACATCCTGCCGGGACCGTTCGTGTCGGCCTATCGCGACAAGATCCTGGCGAGCATTCCCGACACCGGCCCGGACAGCCCGTACGCGACCTTCAAGCGGAATCTCTGGAAATGGATGTACAACCACATCGCCCCGGGCGCATTCGGCGTGATGTCGGCGGAAGACGTCGCCAGGGTCGTCGTCCGGGCGGCCACGGCGCCGAGGCCGCGCACGCGATACAGCGTTGGCTTCATCGCCAGGACAGGCCCAGCGGGACGATCGCTGTCGCCCGACCGGTTCGTCGACATGGTCATGTCGCGGCAGATGCCACACGACAGGCCGAAGTAGACCCCTGCCCCTCCGCGCCATCTCGCGAGGAAGGCCCCCGGCAGTCGCCGGTCATGGATCGACGGCATCGGCTGGCGCAGCCGCGGTGACGCTGCGGCGCGAAACGGGCGGCGTGACCCACGGGCGTCTGCCCCTTGACTCTGCAGTGGAGACGGCGACGAGGCCATTCCTGCCGCGATGGATCGCATGCGCCCCTTCACGCCAGACGTCGATGCGGTCGATCAGGATGTCGGCGGAGGCACAGCGCCCACGCACGGCGAAACTGGCCACGACGATACGTGCACGCCTGCATTCTTCATCCAGGGCGGCGGGATGACGCAGGTAGGCAAGCGGCGTCCCGTCGCCGAGAGTGCCGACACAACCGTATGCATCGCAGGAGAGCCAGCCACGGTCCCGCGCCGCACCCAGTTCCGCGTCGTCGCCATCGGCCAGCAGCCACTGCCCGGCGCTGTATCGCCCCGAGGTGGCGGAGGCGAGCCCGAGCCGCCCGTCACCGCCGCGCAGGGCGAGGTTGGCCGCGGTCCGTTCGATCAGGACGTCGGGTCGCGGAGCGAATGGCGCAAGACCGACACCGATCAGCAGCAGGGCGATCCCGGCGAACCGCCACGGCCGCTGCCAGAGACATAGCCAGAGGAATCCCGCCACCATCAGCACGACCGCGGCCGCCGGCATGTCGGGCACCACCCGGGCGGCGCCCGGCAACGCTGCCACCCATCTCGCCGCCGCGAGCATCGCGTCGATGCCCGCCTGCATGAACAGGAGCGGGATCCCGTGCAATCCCGCAGGCATCGCAAGCAGACCGGCCAGTGCGGCGGGCATGATCAGAAGTCCCGTCAGCGGCACTCCGGCAAGGTTGCCGAGAACCCCGTAAACCGCAACGCGGTTGAAGTGGAAGGCGCCGAAGGGTGCGGTGGCCGCACCGGCGACGATCGTGGTCAGCACGATCCCGCCGAAATAAAGACCCGCCCGGGAGATCAGCCAACCGGTCGATGTCCGCGCCGGGGAACGGCCAAGGTCGCTGTTTCGCTGGTATTCGTACGTCGCGATCAGGCCCACGAGAGCCATGAAGGACATCTGAAAGCTGACGTTGACCACGCTCTCCGGGGCAAGCAGCAGGACCGCGAGCGCAGATAGAGCGAGATTACGCATCGACAGGGCCGGCCGATCGCAGATGATCGCCAGAAACATGATCGCGACCATGACATAGGAACGCTGCGCGGGTACCGGCGCCCCGGAAATGAACAGGTAAAAGGTGGCGCCGAGCAGCGCGAGCACCGCCGCCCACTTCTTGATCGGGAAGCCGAGTGCAAGCACGGGCACGAGCGCAAGCACGGCGCGCACGAACCAGAACAGCGAACCCGCCGCCAGCGCCATGTGCAGCCCCGAGATGGACAGGACGTGGGCAAGGCCGGAGTCCCTTAGCGCAACCAGTTCCGGTTCGCCGATGGCCGACCGCTCGCCATTGATCAGCGCGACGGCGATTGCGGCCGCTGGATCGGACAGCTCAGCGCGAACCTTGTCCCCGATGTGCCGGCGCAGGCGATCGATTGCCGCGGTGATCGCGAGGTCCCAGGGGACCGGGACCTGCGTCTCCGCTGCCTGGACATCGATGACCGCAAAGCCCATCCCGCCGATCCTGTCGAACCAGTAGTCGCGGGCGAAATCGTGCGCACCGGGTGCAACCGGGTCGAGCGGAGGCACGAGACGGGCCGCAAAGCCGACATGGGTGCCCGGTGCGAGGCGGGGCGTTGTCCGCGAACCGGTGAGGCGCAACCGGAACGGCAATGTGTCGGGAGCGAATCCTTCGATCGCCGTCGGCCTGACGACGAGTCGCACCCGCCCGTCGTCGCGAACCTGGGTCTGCTCCACCCAGCCCGTGATCTCGACAAACCCGGTCGAGTAGCGAACGACGGGTGCGGCCACCAGGTCGCACCGCGCCTTGGCAAGGGCAAAACCCAGAAGCAACCCGGCCACGACAAGGAGGGCAAAGCTGTCGCGACGGCGAACGTGGCGGATCAGGAGTGCAGCGCCGGTACCGGCCGACAGGATCGCCATCCAGCCTTCCGGTTCCTGCGGCAGGGCAAAATAGATCCCGATGCCGGTGCAGAGCGCCACGGGCAGCCACAGGAACCAGCGCCCGTCTTCTGCTGCCAGCGTGTCGGCGATCCGGCGGCATGCCTGCACGAAAACAGCGAGCGGCCCGCGAGCCTCATCGAAGGCGTCGCCGGCTTCGGGTGGCCAACTGCCTGCGGCCCGCCCGGCGCCCGTCCTGCGCAGCATGAGCTGCCCCGTGCCTGCCTGCCCTTATCGTGCGCGCATGCGTGTGCTAAGGCAACCGGCGGCTGCCCACGGGCATTGCCGGTTGTCCCGCTTCACCAAACGGAATGACATGAGTTCGACCGTCGTCACCCGGTTTGCCCCCTCACCCACCGGTTACCTGCACATCGGCGGTGCGCGGACCGCACTTTTCAACTGGCTCTATGCAAGGGGCCGGTCTGGCCAGATGCTGCTCAGGATCGAGGATACGGATCGCGAGCGTTCGACGCCGGAGGCCATTGCGGCCATCCTCGACGGGCTCAGCTGGCTCGGCCTCCAGTGGGATGGCGATCCCGTCTTCCAGCACGAGCGGCTCGAGCGGCACGCGGAAATCGCCCAGCGCCTGCTTGCTGAAGGCAAGGCCTATCGCTGCTACGCCTCGGCGGAAGAACTTGCGGCCATGCGGGAACGGGCGCGGGCGGAGGGCCGCCCGGTAAAGTACGACGGTACCTGGCGCGACCGCGATCCGGCCGATGCGCCGAAGGACGTGCCGCCTGTCATCCGGTTCAAGGCACCGCTGGACGGCGAGACGATCATCGAGGATCGGGTCCAGGGCAAGGTGCGCTTCTCCAATTCCCAGCTCGACGACCTGATCATCCTGCGCAGCAACGGCACCCCGACCTATAACCTGTCGGTCGTAGTCGACGATCACGACATGGGCATCACCCATGTCATCCGTGGCGACGATCACCTGACGAATGCCGCCCGCCAGGTGCAGATCTACAAGGCGCTCGGCTGGACGCTGCCGGAGTTTGCCCACATTCCGCTGATCCACGGCCCCGACGGCGCCAAGCTGTCCAAGCGTCACGGCGCGATGGGGGTCGATGCCTACCGCCGCCTCGGATACCTGCCCGAAGCGCTGCGCAACTATCTGGTGCGCCTCGGCTGGAGCCACGGCGACGACGAGATCATGTCGACCGAACAGATGATCGAATGGTTCGATCTCGATGCCATCGGACGCGGCCCGGCGCGGTTCGACTTCGCCAAGCTCAACAACCTCAACGGTCACTACATCCGCCAGGCCGACGACGAGCGGCTGGTCGACCTGATGGAAGACGCGCTGGCGGAGCTTGCCGACGGCGACCGCCTGCGTTCCCGCCTGCCGGCGGTGAGACAGCGCCTGCTCGAGGCGATGCCGAGCCTCAAGGAACGGGCAAAGACCATCGTCGAACTCGCCGAGGGAGCACGGTTCCTGCTCGATGAACGCCCAATCGCCGTCGACGAGCGCGCCGCGGCATTGCTGACTGCCGAATCGCGCGCACTCCTCGAACGACTGCTGGCCCGGCTCGAAGCCCACGAGGAGTGGAGTGCGTCCGCGCTGGAGGACACCGTGCGCAATTTCGCGCGTGATGAAGATGCCAAGCTCGGCGCCGTGGCCCAGCCGGTCCGGGCCGCCCTCACCGGGTCAACGGCGTCGCCAGGGATCTTTGACGTGATGGCGGTGCTGGGCAAGGAGGAGACGCTCGGCAGGCTCCGCGACCAGTGCACATCTTCTGCCTAATTTTTGTGCATACCGTGCCTCTGGCAGAGCTTGCAGCACCTTCGCTCTTCCATTAGGCAATAAGGAGACATCCTGGCGGCAGAAAGAGGGCCTGCCGACCAACCTGCCCGCCAATCTCCCTGGCGGCTCGATGGCCCTTGCCAAGCCCGCCCAACTCACTTCCACCATGGAACGGAACCTGGCGAGATGAGTGCGGAACCCAAGATCAAGAGCGTCGCGAGACTGGACGTCGAGGGGTCGACCTACGAGCTCCCGGTCTACGATGGCACACTGGGGCCATCCGTCATCGACATCACGAAGCTGTATTCCAGTTCGGGAATGTTCACCTACGACCCGGGCTACACATCCACGGCCAGTTGTGAATCGAAGATCACCTACATCGACGGCGAGCGGGGGATCCTCCTCTATCGGGGCTATCCGATCGATCAGCTGGCCGAACACGGCGACTTCATCGAAACGTGCTACCTCCTGCTCTACGGCGAGTTGCCGACCGCAAGCCAGCGCAGCGAATTCGAGAACGCCGTCACCCGCCACACGATGATCCATGAGCAGATGAGCCGGTTCTTCACCGGGTTCAGGCGCGATGCCCACCCGATGGCAATCGTCTGCGGCATGGTGGGGGCCCTGTCGGCCTTCTATCACGACTCGACGGACATCAACGATCCGGAGCAGCGCGAGGTTGCCAGCCGGCGGATGATTGCCAAATTGCCGACGATTGCGGCCATGGCGTACAAGTACGCAATCGGACAGCCGTTCGTCTATCCGCGGAACGACTTCGATTACGCCTCCAACTTCCTGCACATGTGCTTCGCCGTGCCGTGTGAGGAGTATCGGGTCAACCCGATCATGGCGCGGGCCATGGACCGCATCTTCATCCTTCACGCGGACCACGAACAGAACGCGTCGACATCGACGGTGCGGCTCGCCGGCTCGTCAGGGGCCAATCCGTTCGCCTGCATCGCCGCCGGCATAGCCTGCCTGTGGGGGCCGGCGCACGGCGGCGCCAACGAGGCGGCGCTCAACATGCTCCAGGAGATCGGCACCGTCGATCGCATCCCCGAGTACGTCAAGCGGGCCAAGGACAAGAACGACCCGTTCCGCCTGATGGGCTTCGGGCACCGCGTCTACAAGAACTACGATCCGCGCGCCAAGGTCATGCAGAAGACCTGCCATGAGGTGCTGGCCGAACTCGGGGTCAACGACGACCCGTTGCTCGACGTGGCCATGGAGCTGGAGCGGATTGCGCTGCAGGACGAGTACTTCATCGAGAAGAAGCTGTATCCGAACATCGACTTCTATTCGGGCATCACCCTCAAGGCGCTCGGCTTCCCGACCACCATGTTCACGGTGCTGTTCGCGCTGGCGCGTACCGTTGGCTGGATCGCCCAGTGGAAGGAGATGATCGAGGATCCCAACCAGAAGATCGGCCGGCCGCGGCAGCTCTACACGGGCCCGGTCCAGCGCGATTACGTGCCGATGCACCAGCGATAGGTGTCGGCACGCCGGCTCGCCGGCAACGCTACCTACGCGCGATCCGACCTATGCGTCGGCGATCATGGCGCTGATCTCGGCTTCCGCGACCAGCGTCCCATCGACCCGCGCCTCGCCCTTGTACTTCCAGACGTTGGCGCGCTTGCGCAAGAGTTGCACCGGAAACCGCACGGTATCGCCCGGCACCACCGGACGGCGGAAGCGGGCCTTGTCGATGGTCATGAAGTAGACGAGCTTGCCGCCCCGGGCGGTGCCGCGGTGATGAATGACCAGGCCGCCGGCGGTCTGGGCCATGGCCTCGATCATCAGGACGCCGGGCATCACCGGGTTGCCGGGAAAGTGCCCGGCGAAGAACGGCTCGTTTATGGTGACGTTCTTGATGCCGACGGCAGAAATGTCGGCATTCATCTCGACGATCCTGTCGATCATCAGGAACGGATAACGGTGCGGCAGAAGTTCCATTATCCGGGAAATGTCGGCTGTCTCGAGTTGCCGTGTATGCACGAGTTCAGCCATTTCGCCTGGTTCCGGAGTACCTTTCTGCGGGCGAGTACTTCCGTCTAACATAGTCCGCTGACCACCTCAAAGTAGAAAGCCCGTAAAGGCCGCCGCTGCCGGCGCGGCGGCGCACCAGTCGACGATCAGAACCGGGCTCCCGCGCTGAAGTGGAAGATCTGGGTTTTGTCGTAATCTTCCTTCAGGACTGCATAGGCGAAATCGAAACGCAGCGGACCAAGCGGGGAATCCCAGAGCAGGCTTGCGCCAGCCGACAGCCGCAGGTCGGCCGTGTCCTTGATGCGGCGACGAAGCCCTGGCGCCACTCCGGGTCCGACCCGGGTCTCTTCCGGCGCATCGAAGACGGTACCGAAATCCGAGAAGATGGCGCCGCGGATGCCGAAGTCCTCGGGCAGGCCGAGCGGGAAGCTGAGCTCGACCGTGCCGATGGCATAGGCCTGACCGCCGATGGCGTCATCGTTGTTGCGCACGTCGCGCGGACCGACGCCGGCGCGGGCGAAGCCGCGGAAGGTATCGCCGCCCTTGAAGAACCGGTCGAGCACCGAAACCTTCTCGTCGGGCACCAGCGAGCCGACGTAGCCGGCCGTGCCGCGGCCCATGAAAACGATCCCCTCCCAGATGGTGTGGAAGTAGGTCGCGACCGCCTGCACCCGCCAGAACTGGTCGTCGCCGCCGACTGCGATCTCGTCATCCAAGGTGAACCGGAAGCCCTGGGTCGGGCTGAGCGGATTGTCGAGCGTATCGTAGATCAGCGTGAAGCCGACCAGCGGGATATTGGAGGCTCCCTCGGCGGAGCGAATGACCGGCGACGCCTTGGAGTCGATGTTCTTGATGTCGCGATGCGTGAAGCTGGTCTTGGTTATGAGGCTGAGGTTCTCGGACAGCGGAAAGCCGAAGCGGACGCCGGCACCGGCCTGGCGGCTGTCGAACGATGCCTCGTCCTGGAAGTCGGTCTCGGTCGCAAACGCGTCGATGCCGAACTGGATCCGCCGGCCGAGGAAGTACGGCTCGGTGAAGCTGAAATCGATGAGCTGGCGGCGGAAGCTCGCTGCCGTCTGCAGCCGGACCATCTGGCCGCGCCCGAGCAGGTTGCGCTCGGTGAGCGTGATGCTGCCGATGAGGGCTTCAGACGTCGAGTAGCCGGCGCCGAACGAGAGCTGGCCGGTGGACTTCTCCTCGACCCTGACGATCAGGTTGACCCGGTCGGGGGCGGAGCCACGCTGTTCATCGATCTCCACCTTGTGGAAGAAGTCGAGCGCGGTGATGCGCCGCCGTGCCCGGTCGACGAGGACGCGATTGTAGGCATCGCCCTCCGACAGCCGGATCTCACGGCGGATCACCCGGTCAAGCGTGCGGACGTTGCCGACGATGTCGATCCGTTCGATGTAGACGCGCGGGCCTTCCTGGATCTCGTAGGTGATCGAGATCGTGCGGTTCTCGGCATCGCGTTCGGCGCGCGGCCGCACCTGGGCGAACGCATAGCCCAGCTTGCCGGCTTCGAGGGTGATCTGCTCGACCGACTTGTCGACCTTGGTGGCATCGTAGACGTCGCCTTCCTCGGTGCGGACGACCGCCATCAGCCGGCTCGGATCGAGCGAGGTCTGGCTCGCATCAACGGTGATGGTGCCGAACCGGTACTGCTCGCCCTCGTCCACCGTGAAGGTGACGAAGAAGCTCTCGCCGTCGCGGGCGAGTTCGGCCGTCGCCGACAGGACGCGGAAGTCGGCATAGCCGTGTTCAAGATAGTGGCGGCGCAGGAGCTCGCGGTCGAAGTTCAGGCGATCCGGATCATAGTTGTCGCTCGCGGTCAGGATCTTCCACCACCGGCTTTCGGCGGTGGCAACCACACTGCGCAACTGGGAATCGCTGAACGCCCGGTTGCCGATGAAATTGATCCGCTCGATCCGGGTGACATCGCCTTCGTCGATCTCGAACACGAGGTCAACGCGGTTCTGCGGCAGGCGGATGATCTTCGGCTCGACGCGGGCGGTGAAGTGGCCGGACCGCCGGTACAGCGACACCACCCGCTGGACATCGCTCTGCACCCTGGCGCGGGTGAACACGGTACGCGGCCGAAGCTCGATCTCCTTCAGCAACGCCTCGTCGGTGAGCTCGGAGTTGCCCTCGAAGTTCACCCGGTTGATGATCGGGTTCTCCTCGACCTGGACGACGAGGTTGGAGCCCTGGCGGATGATCTGCACGTCGGCGAACAGGCCGGTGCGGAACAGCGCCTTCAGGGAATCGTCGATCTTGGACGGCGAAAACGGATCGCCCGGCTGGATCTGCAGATAGGACCGTACCGTCTCGGCCTCGATGCGCTGGTTGCCACGCACCAGCACCTGGGCGACGCTCCCCGACTGCGCCCGCCCGGTTTCGACTGTCGACAGGATCGTTGCCGCCGACAGGAAAAGCACGAAGAGAAGTGTGGCGTTCCCTACGCGAAAACTCATCAAGACGTCACCCGCTCGTTACGCCGCCCCTACGACGTCAACCGATTCCTACTTACGATGTTTCGGACCGGTTGAAAACCGAATTTGCCTGAAACAACCGCAGCTTGGCCTCAGAAGATTTCCAGATGGACCAGATCGTTCCATGTGGCGAACAGCGTCAGCATCAACACCAGGGCCAGCCCCAGCCTGAACCCGATGTCCTGAACGGTCTCGCTCAGCGGCTTTCCCCTGATCGCCTCGATCAGGTAGTACAACAGATGGCCACCATCCAGCATCGGTATCGGAAAGAGATTAATAAGCCCGATACTGACCGACAGGACCGCGGCCAGATTCACCAGCGCCGTCAGACTGACAGTGGCCACCTGACCCGAAACCTGGGCGATTCGCAACGGACCTCCCAGCTGGTCGGCCGCCTGGTAGCCCATGACGACGCCGTAGAGATAGACCATGGTGCGGTCGACCACGAACCAGGTCTCCTCCACCCCCATCCACAGTGCGGTCAGCGGTCCGTAGCGCTCGACCGTGACATCACCCTCGAAGTTCCTGGTAATGCCGAGCAGGCCGACACGGTGTGTATTGCCGAACCGGTCGGTAATCTCCTGCTCCTTGGGGACGGCGGTGAGCGTGACCAGCTTGCCGTCGCGCTCGACCTCGATTTGCAGCGTCTCGCCGGCGCTGATGCTGACGATCCGCTGCATCTCTGAAAAGGACTCAATCGCCTCCCCGTCAATCCGCTTGACCACGTCGCCGATCATGAAGCCGGCGGCCTCGGCCGCGCTTCCGGCCTGGATGTCGTCGACCCTCGCGGTCGTCACGTGCCGGCCGACGAACATGAAGATCAGGGCGAATATGACGATGGCGAGGATGAAATTCGCGATCGGCCCGGCGGCGACCACGGCGGCGCGCTTGCCGACCGGTTTGTGGTGGAAGCTCTCCTCGATGCTGCGGGAATCGAGCTCCCGGAGCCCGTCGCGATCGGGGGTGCTGGCGACCCCCTCGTCGCCGAAAAACTTTACATAACCGCCGAGCGGGACCCACGAGAACTTCCAGCGGGTGCCACGACGGTCGGTGTAGCCGAAGATCTCCGGGCCGAAGCCAACCGAAAACACCTCGACCCGAACGCCGCACCAGCGCGCGACCAGGAAATGGCCGAGTTCGTGGAAGAACACGATGACGGTGAGCACGAACAGGAACGGCACTGCGTAGGACAGGAACGCACCGATACCGCCGGAAAAATCCGCAATCAGATCCATATCCGCTTTCGTTCCCTGATCGGCGACGCGGCCGCCCGCCGCTCATACCGTCCCGCAAGTTCCGGCGCAAGGGACAGACACCTTTGCTCGCGAATTGATGACATGGGTTTACGGTATTGTTATGGCCGCGATCTCCGCCGCGACCCTGCGCCCGTACCGGTCTGCGGCCAATACCTCATCCAGGTCCGCCGGTTCCGCCGTCATCGACTCGCCCGCGGCGCGTTCCAGCGTTTGCGCAACCACCCTGACAATGTCGGTGAACCCCAGCTGCCCGTTCAGGAACCCGTGCACGGCGACCTCGTTGGCCGCGTTCAACACGGTTGGTGCCGCTCCCGCCGTCGCCAGCGCGTCGCGGCAGAGTGTCACGGCGGGGAAGCGCGCCTCGTCCACCGGCTCGAACGTCAGTTGCGCGAGCTCCTCGAGCCTGAGGCGCGCAGCCGGCCCCGGCATCCGCTCCGGCCATGCTAGCGCATATGCGATGGGCGTACGCATGTCCGGGGCGCCGAGCTGGGCAAGTACGGAACCGTCACAGTATTCCACCATACTGTGGATGATCGACTGCGGGTGGACCAGCACGGTCAGCTGATCCGCCGATACCGGAAAAAGATGGAAGGCCTCGATCAGTTCCAGCCCCTTGTTCATCATGGTCGCGGAGTCGATCGTGATCTTCGGTCCCATGCTCCAGTTGGGGTGCATCAGGGCACGGGCCGGCGTCGCGGCAGCTATCTGTTCCGCAGTCCAGGTACGGAATGGCCCGCCGGAGGCAGTCAGGATGATGCGATCGATCTGTTCCGCATGGTCGGGGTTGAGCACCTGGAAGACCGCGCTGTGTTCGGAATCGACCGGCAGAAGGGTGGAACCGGAACGCTCCACTTCCCGTGTGAAGAGGCCGCCCGCGCAGACGAGGCATTCCTTGTTGGCAAGCGCCACCGGCGTCCCGGACCGTACAGCGGCCAAGGTCGGTTCGAGGCCGGCGGCGCCGACGATCGCCGCCATCACCTGGTCAGCAGGCCGGCTCGCCGCCTCGATGACCGCTTCGCGGCCGGCCGCAACCTCGCACGGAAGGCCGGAGAGACTTTCCCTCAGCGCGTCGTAACGGTCGGGATCGGCGGTAACGACGACCTCCGGCTTGAACAGCCGCGCCTGTTCGGCAAGCAGGTCGACATTGCTGTGGCCGACCAGTGCGACCAACTCGAACCGGTCGCGATTGCGACCCACGAGATCGAGCGTGCTGCGGCCGATCGATCCGGTGGAGCCGAGCACCGTGAGGCGCTTCGGGCGCGCCGTCGAGCCGACCTGCACGGTGCTGTCCACGAGTGTCATAGGTTGCGTCCGGTTCCCTTGTCTCACCAGATCAGCAGGCCCGCGGCTTCATCGCCGGCGCCGGCCCGGGCCAGCCCTACCAGCCAGGCCATGACGACAACCGTCATGACCGCATCCGCCCGATCGAGCATTCCACCATGGCCGGGAATGAGGTTGCCGGTATCCTTAACCCCAAACCTCCGCTTGATGCCAGACTCGAGCATGTCGCCGCCCTGTCCGACCACGGCCGCGACGACCCCGAGCGTGGCGACAGGCAGTGGCGACGGCAGTTCGGCAACGATGGCAATCAGATAGGCGGTAATGCCGCCGCCGACCATACCACCGACCAGACCTGCCCACGTCTTCTTGGGAGAGATGCGCGGCGCAAGTTTCGGTCCGCCGACCGCCCTGCCGACAAAATAGGCGGCGGTATCGGTCATCCACACCACCAGCAGGACCCACAGGATTGCCAGGAAGCCATGGGGCTGGTTCTCGCGCAGCAGAACCATGGCGATGAGCGGCAGCGAGATGTAGCCGATGCCGAATGCCATCCATCCGGTACGATGGGTCCAGTTCAGGTCATGGACCGTCGCCAGCAGCAGGCCCATGGCAAGCACGCCCGCCGCAGCCGATACCGACATGGTCCATGCCAGGACCATACAGAGCACGGCTACCGCAGCCTGGAACAGGAAGCGCCAGATCGTTCCGGGTGTATCGCCGAACACCAGGAACGCCCATTCCCTCGCCATCAGGACGCCAACGACGGCCATGAGGACGACAAACGCCACTCCGCCGAACCAGACACAGGCGAGGACCACCGGTGCGAGGACGGCCGCCGACAGGATGCGGGCGCCCAATCCTTCCCACCGCACCGAGCGGGCGGTGCCTGCCTTGTCATCCGTCATGACAGCCGGGGTTCCGGATCAGGGGAGCGCGTTTGCCACGACACCGCCGAACCGGCGGTCGCGGCACAGGAAGCTGCGAAGCGCGCGTTCGAAGATCTCCCGGTCAAAATCCGGCCAGTGCTCGTCAACGAATACCAGCTCGGCGTAAGCGCCCTGCCACAACAGGAAGTTCGACAGGCGCTGTTCACCGCCGGTGCGAATGATCAGGTCCGGGTCGGGCAGGTTCTGGGTATCCAGGAACCGGCTCAACACCTGAGGAGTGATATCCTCCGGGCGCAGCAGCCCCTTCTCGACTGCCCGCGCGGCCGCCTGCGCCGCACGGGCGATTTCGAGCCGGCTGCCATAGTTGAAGGCAACCACCAGAGTGAGAACCTGGTTGTCACGGGTCAACGCCTCGGTGTCGTCGATCAGCATCCGGATATCCGGCGCCAGCGCCTCGCGCTCGCCGATCACGACCACCTTCACCCCCTGCGCGTGGAGGTCGGCAACGTCCTGATGAATGAACCGGCGCAACAGGTTGAAGAGATACTCGACCTCGCTCGGCGGCCTCGACCAGTTCTCCGAGCTGAAGCTGTAAAGGGTGAGATACCTGATACCGAGGTCCGCAGCCGTCCGCACCGCGCGGCGAACCGCCTCGACGCCGCGCCGATGGCCCTCGGTGCGCGGCAAGGAACGCTGTTGAGCCCATCGACCGTTGCCGTCCATGATGATGGCAACGTGGCGCGGCAAGCTTCCGACTGGAAGCTCCTTCAGTGGCTTCGCCTGCAGCTCCAGAGTTCCAGCCGTCAACATCGCCCCAGAATCCGTTTACCGCTCATACCATCCCGCGGTTTGAGCCGCGGTTAACGCCGCGGCACCACGTTCGCAGGTTCAGATCTGCATGATCTCCTGCTCTTTCGCCGCCAATACCTCGTCGATTTCGGCAATCGTCGCGTCCGTCATCTTCTGAAGGTCCTCTGCCCAGGCCTTGTGCTCGTCCTTCGAAAGATTGTGATCGCGCTCCAGCCGCTTGAGCCGTTCCATGCCATCGCGGCGAACGTTGCGCACGGCAATCCGCGCCTGTTCCGCATACTGATGGGCGACTTTGGTCAGTTCCTGGCGACGTTCCTCGTTGAGCTCAGGAATGGGTATGCGCAATAGCTGACCTTCCGTGATCGGATTCAGCCCGAGGCTCGAGTTGCGGATCGCCTTTTCAACCGCGGAAACGAGGCTCTTGTCCCACACCTGCACCGAGATCATTCGCGGCTCGGGCACCGAAACGGTACCGACCTGATTGAGCGGGACCTGCGCCCCATAGGCGTTGACCGTTATCGGATCCAGCAGGCTTGCATGGGCACGCCCGGTACGCAGACCCGCAAACTCCTGCTTCAAGACCGCGACCGCACCCTTCATCCGACGATCTATGTCGTCGATGTCAAGTTGCTCCTTGTCGGCCGTCATGCATTCCTCCCGTGGGAAGATCCTCGTCGAGAGCGCTCCTATTCGGATTCGACGATCGTGAATTTGCCGGCACCGCGCAGAGCGGAGACGAACGCACCCTCTTCCCGGATCGAGAACACGATTATCGGGATACCGTTTTCCCGCGCAAGAGTGATCGATGCCGCATCCATGACCTTGAGATCGCGTGCCAGAACCTCGAGGTGCGTCAGCCGATCATAGCGGACCGCATCGGTATGCATCCGCGGATCGGCGCTGTACACACCGTCGACGTTCGTGCCCTTCATCAACGCGGAACAGCCCATCTCCGCCGCGCGCAACGCCGCTGCCGTGTCGGTGGTAAAATAGGGATTGCCGGTGCCAGCGGCAAAGATGACGACCCGTCCCTTCTGCAGGTGCCTCAGCGCGCGCGGGCGAACGAAGGGTTCGCAGACAGTGGGCATCGGGATCGCCGACAGCACACGGGTGGGCACATCGAGCGCTTCCAGCGCCTGCTGCATGGCGAGCGAGTTCATCACGGTCGCCAGCATGCCCATGTAGTCGGCCGCCGCGCGATCCATTCCCTGGGCGGCGCCTGACAGGCCGCGGAAGATGTTGCCGCCGCCAATGACCAGACAGATTTCGGCTCCGATTGCGTTTGCCTCTGCGACTTCACCGGCAATCCGCTTCAGTGTCGCGACGTCGATGCCGTCGCCGCCCTTGCCCATCAGCGCCTCGCCGGAGACCTTCAGCAGCACCCGGCGATAGGTGAGTTCAACCATTTGCTCCGACCCCCGTGGGCAAGCGGACGCGCGTTCCGTCATCGATAGCGCCGCCCCACGCGGTCGCGCCGCTGCCGATCTGCGAGCGGATCGCGCCGTCAGGATCCCGAGGCCGCGGCCGCCACCTCGGCGGCGAAGTCGCTCGTCTCGCGCTCGATTCCTTCGCCGAGTTCATACCGCACGAACCCGGTCACCTCGATGGCTGCCCCGACTTCCTTTTCCGCCGCCTTGATGGCCTGCTCAACCCTGCTTTCCCCATCAATGACAAATACCTGCGAGAGCAAGCAGACCTCTTCGTAGAACTTGCGCAGGCGCCCTTCGACCATCTTGGCGATGATTTCCTCCGGCTTTCCGGATTGACGCGCCTGGTCGGCGAAGATCTCGCGCTCGCGATCGACGGCTGCGGGGTCCAGGTCGTCGGGGCCGATCGATTGCGGATTTGCTGCCGCCACATGCATGGCCAGCTGCCGCCCGAACTCTGCCAGCTTGTCCGGATCGCCTTCCGACCGCAGCGCCACCAGAACGCCGATCTTTCCAAGCCCCGGCGCCACCTGGCTGTGCACATAGGTCGACACGACCCCGGGCGAGACGGCCAGGTAGCCGATGCGCCTCAGCGTCATGTTCTCGCCGATTGTGGCCACCATGTCGACCAAATGGTCGGCCACCGTCCGATCGCTCCCCGGATAGGGATGGGTGGATGTCTTTTCGAGGTCACCTCCGGTTTGCAGCGCAATCCGGGCGATCTCGGCCGCTGTCTCCTGGAAGTGCGGGTTGCGGGCGACGAAATCTGTCTCCGAGTTGAGCTCGATCACCGCCGCCTCGCCGCCGGTCGCAGCGACCGCAATGAGCCCCTCGGCGGCAACCCGCCCCGCCTTCCGGGCAGCCCTTGCCAGCCCCTTCTTGCGCAGCCAGTCGATTGCCTGCTCGATGTCGCCACCGGTCTCGATGAGCGCTGTCTTGCAGTCCATCATCCCTGCGCCTGTCTTGTCGCGCAGTTGCTTTACCGTGGCAGCTGAAATGTTCGCCATGTCGACCTCGTCAATTCCGTACTGGCAGATCGCGCCCGCAAGCGCCGCTGGTGGCGGGATCCGGATCAGGGCTGCTCGGCGACCGCTTCGGAGCCGGTCGCCTGCTCGGAGCCATCGATACCGGCCTCGGCACCTTCCTCGCCGGTGCCGGCGCCATTGGTGGCTGGTTCCGCTCCGGCGGACCCGGCAGCATCTTCTGTCGCCGGTTCGCCGAGATCCTCGGCAATCGGCTCGTCCGCTTCGCCCACGTCTATGCCGGCTGCCGCCTGCCCGATGGAGATGCCCTCGATGATCGCGCGGCTGACGAGATCGCAATAAAGCGCGATGGCGCGGCTCGCGTCGTCGTTGCCGGGGATCGGATAGGTGATCCCTTCCGGATCCGAGTTGGTGTCCAGTATCGCGGCAACGGGGATGCCGAGCTTGACTGCCTCCTGGATGGCGATCGCCTCCTTGTTGGTGTCGATCACGAACATCAGGTCGGGCAGACCACCCATGTCCTTGATGCCGCCAAGAGCCCGCTCGAGCTTGTCGCGTTCGCGGGTGAGCCTCAGCAGTTCCTTCTTGGTCAGGCCGAGATCTTCCCTGGCAAGCATCTCCTCCAGCGACCGCAGCCGCTTGATCGAATTGGAGATGGTCTTCCAGTTGGTCAGCGTCCCGCCAAGCCAGCGGTGGTTGATGTAGTATTGGGCGGATCGGCGGGCCGCTTCGGCAACCGCCTCGGACGCCTGCCGCTTGGTTCCCACGAACAGCACGCGGCCGCCGCCAGCGACGACGTCGCGGATGGCAACCAGCGCCTGGTGCAGGAGCGGCACGGTCTGGACCAGATCGATGATGTGAATGCTGTTGCGCGAACCGAAGATGTACGGCGCCATCTTCGGGTTCCAGCGGTGAGTCTGATGTCCGAAATGAACGCCAGCCTCGAGCAGCTGGCGCATGGTAAATTCAGGCAGGGCCATGACCCGTCTTCTCCTTTGACCGGTTAAACCTCCGCGGGAAGTCAGCCGAACGGTCAAAACCGTCAGGCACCGGTAAGGACGCTGCTGCCACCTGAAGGAAGCAGCCGCACCCTCAATCCCGCGTGTGAACTTGGTGCGCAGGCTTATATGCACACAGTGGGAAGCATTGCAAGGCTGCCACCCAGGCGGCGCGCCCTCCCCGGCGAGCGGGCTAGATATCCTCCACCTCGACGACCCCCGGTACCGCCTTGATGGCGCTCTTGAGGCGGGGGGTGACGGTAAAGGCATGGCCGAGCGAGATCTCCACTTCGCGGCCGCCGCCGGAAGCGAGGACGACCACGTTGACCGGAGCCCGCCCGCCGTTCGTCAAACGCTGGGCGATGCCTGGCAGCGCGGTGTCGTCGCGGAGGAAGATCCGCAACCCGGCGGCCACCTGCTCGGCTGCGTCCTCGAGCGGCTCGACCTCCTGGACGCGGACCTTGACGTCGTCACCATCCAGGCCGGCGTCGACGCGCAGGAGGACCGCCTTGCCCGGCATCAGCAGATCGCGCGCCGTGGCAAGCGTGTCGGAGAATACCACCACCTCGTATTGCCCCGTCGGGTCGGACAGGCCGACGAAGGCGAAGCGGTTACCCTGCCGCGACCGTCGCTCCTGCCGGTGGATCACGGTGCCGGCAAGGCGACCGGCCGTTGCGCCGCCCCTGACCTTGGCAACGAACTCGGCCCAGGTGTCGATGCCGAGCCGCCGCAAGGCCGGGCGGTACTCCTCGAGCGGATGGCCGGAAAGATAGAAGCCGATCGCCTCGAACTCGTGAGCAAGGCGATCCATCGAAGTCCACGGCTCGACCTCGGGCAGTTCGAGTTCGGCGCGCGCCGTCGGACCGGTGCCGAACAGGTCGTTCTGACCGGCGAGACGGTCGTCTTCCGCGCGCGATGCCATGGCGAGGATGCGTTCGACGCCGGCGACGACTGCCGCCCGGTCGGGTTCAAGCTCGTCGAACGTGCCGGCCTTGGCGAGACATTCCAGCGCCCGACGATTGATGAACCGCGGATTGATGCGGCGGGCGAAGTCGCCCAGCGACACGAAGGGGCCCCCTTCGCGGCGCGCCTCCATGATATGCTCGACAGCCGAGCGCCCCACGTTGCGGATGGCGGCCAGCGAATAGCGGATGGCGCCGTCGACGACCACGAAATCGGCTTCCGAGATGTTGATCGACGGCGGCAGCACCTTGACGCCCAGCCTGTCGGCTTCGCGCTTGAACACGTTCAGCTTGTCGGTGTTGGCCATGTCGAGGGTCATCGAGGCGGCAATGAACTCGACTGGATGGTTGGCCTTAAGCCACGCCGTCTGGTAGGCGACGAGGCCGTAGGCGGCGGAGTGCGCCTTGTTGAAGCCGTAGCCTGCAAACTTGTCGACCAGTTCGAAGATGAGCTGGGCCTGACTGCGCTCCACCCCCCGTTCCACCGCGCCTTCGACGAAGCGGCTCATCTGCTGCTTCATCTCCTCCTTGTTCTTCTTGCCCATGGCGCGGCGGAGGATATCGGCTTCGCCCAGCGAGTAGCCGGACAGCACACGGGCGATCTCCATCACCTGTTCCTGGTAGATGATCACGCCGTAGGTGTCCTGGACGATCGGCTTGAGCCGCTCGTGCAGCAGTTCCTGTGTCTCGCGGCCGTGCTTGGCGGCCAGATACTTTGGGATGTTCTCCATCGGCCCCGGGCGGTAAAGCGCCACCAGCGCGATGATGTCCTCGATGTTGGACGGCTGCGCCTTGCGCAGCAGGTCCTTCATGCCGGAGCTTTCCAGCTGGAACACCCCAACCGTGTCGGCATCCTGGAGGAGCCGGTAGGTCCGTTCGTCGTCGAGCGGGAGATTGTGGATGTCGACGGTTATGCCGCGGCGGGCAAGGAGGCGCACGGTCTGCTCGATGACCGTCAGCGTCTTGAGGCCCAGGAAATCGAACTTCACGAGTCCGGCCTTCTCCACCCATTTCATGTTGAACTGGGTGACGAGCATCTCCGACCGCGGGTCGCGATAGAGCGGGATCAGCTGTTCGAGCGGACGGTCGCCGATGACCACGCCCGCCGCGTGGGTCGACGCATGGCGATACAGCCCCTCGAGCTGCTTCGCGATCTCGATCATCCGTGCGACCTGCTCGTCTTCGGCGGCCGCTTCCTGGAGGCGCGGTTCCTGTTCGATGGCCTGGACTAGCGTCACCGGATTGGCCGGATTGTTGGGCACGAGCTTGCACAGCCGATCGACCTGCCCGTACGGCAGCCCGAGCACGCGGCCGACATCGCGAAGCACGGCGCGAGCCTGCAGCTTGCCGAACGTGATGATCTGGGCGACGTGCTCGCGGCCGTACTTCTCCTGCACATAGGCGATCACCTCGTCCCGGCGCTCTTGGCAGAAGTCGATGTCGAAGTCCGGCATCGACACCCGTTCCGGGTTGAGAAATCGCTCGAACAGGAGCCCGAAACGCAGGGGATCGAGGTCGGTAATCGTAAGCGCCCATGACACGAGCGAGCCGGCTCCCGAGCCGCGGCCGGGCCCGACCGGGATACCCCTTGCCTTCGCCCACTTGATGAAGTCAGCGACGATCAGGAAGTACCCCGGATAGTTCATCTTGGTGATGATGCGGAGCTCATGCTCTAGGCGCTCGCGATAGTTTTCTTCGGTAGCCCCGGGAGCGAGGCCATGCCGCGCGAGGCGCGCCGCCAATCCCTCGCGCGCCTGGCGACACAGTTCGGAAGCCTCGTCGGTGTCGGTGTCGGCCTGGCCCTTGAAACTCGGCAGGATGGGATCTCGCGTAACCGGACGGAAATGGCAGCGTCGTGCGATCTCGATCGTGTTCTCGACCGCTTCCGGCAGATCCGAGAACAGGTCAGCCATCTGGTCGGCCGACTTGAACCAGTGCTCCGGCGTCAGTTGACGGCGATCCGGATCGCCCACCTGAACGCCCTCGGCAATGCAGAGTAGCGCATCATGCGCCTCAAACTCCTCCGGGGTCGCGTAATACGGCTCGTTGGTGGCCACCAGCGGCAGGTCTAGCCTGTAGGCAAAGTCGATGAGCGGCCCCTCGGCGGCGGCTTCCTCGTCCAGACCATGACGCTGAAGCTCCACGTAGAGCCGGTCTCGGAAGACACGGGCCAGCCATTGCAACATTTCCTCGGCATGATCCGGTCGCTCATCGACAATGGCCTGGTTCACCGGCCCTTCCGGGCCGCCAGTCAGGCAGATGAGCCCGTCGCTGCAGGCTCCGACCAGCGCAGGAAGAACGTGCGGCTCGGATGCGGCGTCGTGGTCGAGGAAGGCGCGGCTGGAAAGCCGCATGAGATTGGCGTAGCCGTCTGCCGAACGGGCGAGCAGGGCAATTCGTGGCATGCGCCGCCTGCGCGGGGACCCGCGCTGGGCCCCAGCAGGTCCGTCCGGCCATTCCGGATCGATGGCGAGCGTCAGGCCGACAATGGGCTGGATGCCGGCGCCGGCGAGCTTCTCCGAGAACTCGAGTGCTCCGAACAGGTTCGAGGTATCGGTGAGGGCAACAGCGGGCATGGCATGCCGGCGGCACAGGTCCGCCAGCACATCGAACTGGATGGCACCCTCAAGCATCGAATAGGCGGAGCGGACCCGCAGGTGAACGAAGTCCGCTATCCGGTTCGGCGTCTCTGACATCGTAACGGGCTCTGCACGCGACCGGCCTCCAGTGTTGCGATTCGCCGTGCCTGAGTCACGCGCGACGGCGGCAATCGTAACCGGTACGGCGCAATTGTGGAAAAGCCGGTGCGGACGGGGATCACGTCGAAGGAGTTTCTTCGACCAGCCGCCCCTCCTCCAGCCGTAACACGCGATCCATGCGGCTCGCCAGATCGTGATTGTGGGTAGCGAGCAGCACCGTGAGTGCTTCCTCGTCGATCAGTCGCGCAAGCTCTGCGTAAACGCTGTCTGCGGTCCGGGGATCCAGGTTGCCCGTCGGTTCGTCCGCCAGCAGCAGCGCCGGCCTGTTGGCCACCGCGCGGGCAATCGCCACACGCTGCTGTTCGCCGCCGGAGAGTTCCGCAGGCCGGTGATCAAGCCTTTCGCCAAGGCCGAGACGATGCAGCAGATCGCCCGCTCTTTCACGCGCCACGCGTCGGGTCTCCCCGGCGATGACCAGCGGCATGGCAACGTTCTCGATCGCCGAGAACTCCGGCAGCAGATGATGGAACTGGTAGACGAAGCCGATGGTCTCGCGCCGCAGTTCCGTCCGCGCGTCATCCGAAAGCCGGGTGCAGTCGCGCCCCGCCACGTGCACCTCCCCCTCATCCGGAGCCTCGAGAAGGCCGGCGATATGCAACAGGGAGGACTTGCCGGCCCCGGACGGCCCGACCAGTGCAACCCGCTCGCCCGGACGCACCGACAGCGCAAGCCCCCGGAACACTTCCAGCCGTGCACGCCCCTGCCGGTAGCTTCGCGTGATGTTGGCGAGCCTGAGCGCGGGGGGTGGCGGCGGACGCATGGATGTCACTCGTATCTCAGCGCTTCGACAGGATCGAGGCGAGCGGCCCGCCAGGACGGGTACAACGTCGCCAGCAGCGACAACACCAGCGCCATCAGGGCGACCGCGCCGACCTCCATCGGATCGATCTCCGCCGGCAGCTGGCTCAGGAAGTAGAGTTCGGGCGAAAAGAGCTCGGTGCCGGTGAGCCGCGAGATGAACTGGCGCACCGTCTCGATGTTGGCACAGAAGACCAGACCAAGCACCAGGCCCGCGAAGGTGCCGACGAATCCGATCGCAGCCCCGGTGATCAGGAAGATCCGCATGATCGCGCCGCGCGTCGCCCCCATCGTCCGCAGGATGGCAATGTCGCGTCCCTTGTCCTTCACCAGCATGATGAGCCCGGACACGATATTCAGCGCCGCCACCAGCACGATGAGGGTGAGGATGAGGAACATCACGTTGCGTTCGACCTGGAGTGCGTTGAAGAACGTGGCGTTGCTCTCGCGCCAGGAGACGAGACGCATGTCCTCGCCCAGGATGTTGCCGATGGCCGCCTCGTAGGCGGTGACCTCATCTGGATTGGCGACCATCACCTCGACGGCGCTCACCGTCCCTTCATGGTTGAAGAACAGCTGCGACTCGGAAAACGGCATGAAGATGAAGCTGCCGTCGTATTCCGACATGCCGACCTCGAAGATCGCGACGATCGGATACGACTTGATGCGCGGCGTGACGCCGATCGGTGTGACCGCGCCCTTGGGCGATATGATGGTGATGGTGTCGCCGAGCGCGACGCCGTGGCGGAAGGCCATGCGGGCCCCGATCGCGACGCCCTCCGCCTCGTCGAACCCGTCGAGCGTCCCCGCACGGATGCCCTCGCCGAGGCCTTCCAGCTTGCGAAGATCGCTTTCGCGCATGCCGCGCACCAGGGCACCCGAGGCCCGCAACGCGGTCGAGACCATCACCTGGCCCTCGACGAGGGGTGCCGCACGGGTGACGCCCGGCACTCCGGCGACCTGTTCCACGATCTCGTCGAAGCCGGCAATCTGCCCGGCTGCCCCGTACACCACGAGGTGGCCGTTGACGCCCAGGATCTTGTCCAGGAGTTCCGACCGGAACCCGTTCATCACCGACATGACGATGATGAGCGTCGCCACGCCAAGCATGATGCCGACGAACGAAAAGCCGGCAATGACGGATATGAATCCTTCCCTCCGCCGCGCACGCAGATACCGCATCGACAGCAGCCATTCGAATGCCGAGAACGGGCGGGTACGGCGGCTGGCAGTCATTCGCGTCACCCTCCGGCGCGGTGCGGGTCGGCCATCATGCGGCGGTCAGGCGGTTGACCGCTTCATCCGGACTGACGATCGAGCGTTCTCCCGACTGGCGGTGCTTCAGTTCGACCTGGCCATCGGCAATCCCGCGCGGCCCGACAATGAGCTGCCACGGCAAGCCAATCAGATCCATGGTCGAGAACTTGGCGCCGGCACGTTCGTCCGTGTCGTCGTAGAGGACATCGACTCCAGCCGCCTCGAGCCGCTGGTAGAGCGCATTGCAGGCCGCATCGGTGGCGCTGTCGCCCGACTTGAGGTTGATCAGGCCCACCTTGTAGGGCGCAACCGGTTCCGGCCAGACGATCCCGGCGTCGTCGTGGCTCGCCTCGATGATCGCACCAACCAGCCGCGACACGCCTATGCCGTACGAGCCGCTGTGCACCGTGTGCCACTCGCCGTCGGGACCCTGCACGTTCAGGCCCAGCGGCTTCGAATACTTGATTCCAAAGTAGAAGATATGGCCGACCTCGATGCCGCGACCGGTCACCCGGCGCTCTTCGGGAACGCGGCGTTCGAACTCGGCCTGGTCGTGCTTGTCGTCCGTTGCGGCATAGAGCTCGGTGTAACCGGTAATGGCATCGGCGAGACCCTGGACGTCGTCATAGTCGATGCCTCGCGCCTCCCAGTCCATCTCGAGATAGCCGTGGTCGAAGAAGACTGCGCTTTCGCCGGTCGATGCAAGGATCAGGAACTCGTGGCTGAGGTCACCACCGATCGGCCCGGTTTCCGCCCGCATGGGTACCGCAACCAGCCCCATGCGCTTGAACGTCCGCAGATAGGCCAGAAACATCTTGTTGTAAGCGTGGCGCGCGCCTTCCGCGGTGAGATCGAACGAATAGGCGTCCTTCATCAGGAACTCGCGCCCGCGCATCACGCCGAAGCGCGGCCTGATCTCGTCACGGAACTTCCACTGGATATGGTAGAGGTTGCGCGGCAAGTCCCGGTACGACCTGATGCCGGCGCGCATGATCTCGGTGATCATTTCCTCGTTGGTGGGACCGTACAGCATCTCTCGGTCGTGGCGATCGCGGATGCGGAGCATCTCCTTGCCGTAGTCCTCGTACCGGCCGCTCTTCTTCCACAAGTCCGCCGACTGGATCGTCGGCATCAGCACTTCGATGGCGCCGGACCGGTCCTGCTCCTCTCTCACGATCTGCTCGACCTTCCGCAGCACGCGCAGACCGAGTGGCAGCCACGAGTAGATGCCGGCGGCTTCCTGGCGAATCATGCCGGCGCGGAGCATGAGGCGATGAGATACAATCTCAGCCTCCTTCGGATCCTCGCGCAGGACGGGAAGGAAGTATCTTGAAAGACGCATGTGATTTCCGGTTGGAGATGGAGCGATGCCGAGAGACGCCGCTGTTTTAGGCGAAATCCCATCGGAAACAAAGGGGCGTCAATGGCGAGACCGACGGATGTCGCTGAGCGCGAACGAAAAGATCACTCGCGTGCTGTCTCGGACCCGGTTTCAAGGCTGCTACAGACGCGCGGGTCAGTCAGGTACGCACCGCGAGTTGTCGGAAATCAGGTGACAACCCCCCAAGATGCCGCTATGGTCTATGGCACAACAGCGATAGCAAGCTGACTTGGGGCGCCAGAAGAGCCGGAGATATCGATCACCGGGTCGAAAGGTCCAAGTTTGGGGAGGAGAAGGCCTCTTGAAGAGGCGTCCACGCCTCCGGTTCAACGAGAGCCGTGTCGTGGCCTGAAGACCGCGGTCGAAGAGATGCCGAGAACTTGAGAGCAAGGCCCCAAGGGACCTTGCTTTTTTGTTTTCCCCGCTCAGCGATACCGGAAGTCCGGCAGGAACGGAATGTCGTCGAGGGTTACCAGCCGATACTCGGCGACAACGTAGATCGCCGCAAATATCACTGCGGCGATAACCGTCGTCACGGCAAACTTGAGCAGCAGTCGCGGATGTATCGGGCTGCTCGCCGTCGTGCCCTCCTGCACGGCCACTCCGGTCTCATGGTGGCTCGTCGTGCCCCAGGGCAGGACCGTGAACAAGACCAGCCACCAGATGATGTAGAAGATTGCCAGGCCGCTGATGAGGCTCATGGTCGCGGATCCGTCAGGTTCATGCCTGCTCCAGTTCGAGCAGGGTGCCGCAGAAATCCTTCGGATGAAGGAACAGTACCGGCTTGCCATGGGCACCGATCTTCGGTTTCCCGTCGCCCAGTACGCGCACGCCCTCGGCCTTGAGACGGTCTCGTGTGGCGATGATGTCGTCTACCTCGTAGCAGAGGTGGTGGATGCCGCCGTCGGGGTTGCGCGCAAGGAACCCGGCGATCGGCGAATTGTCCCCCAGCGGTTCGAGCAGTTCGATCTTGGCGTTCGGCAGGGTGATGAACACCACGGTCACCCCGTGCTCTGGTTGCGGGACCGGCTCGGAGACTTCCGCACCGAGGATACCGCGATAGACCGCGGCCCCGCGATCCAGATCCGGCACCGCGATGGCCACGTGATTCAAGCGCCCAATCATCTGTTCCGTCTGCCGAGCCAACTGACGTTAATCTAGGGTCGTTCGCGCCGGGTGCAAACTGCCGGGTCAGATCCGGTTGAGAAAGATGCGGCACATGGGCTTCTTTCCCCAGTGCAGCTCGGCCGCCTTGCGGATCCCCTGGTAGAGCGCCGTCTCCACCGGCTGATCCTCCCGACGGCGGGGTTTCGCCATACCGTCGATTATGGCATCGACATAGCTCAGCAGCAGCTCGCGGAACGGTTGTCCGTCCTCGGTGGTCTCCGGCAGTCCGGCGGTCTCGATCAGCGGCTCGCCAACGAGATCGCCCTTCCGATTGAGCACGATCGACACGGCAACGAATCCGGCAAAGCTCATCTTGCGCCGCACTTTCGCCGGCCCGTCGGACGGGACGATCAGCCTGCCGTCGACGTGCAGGCGGCCCGCCGGCGCCTCGTCGAGGACCTCGGCAGGCCCCGGCGCCAACCGCGCCACCTCTCCGTTGCGCACGATCAGCGTCTCGGGAATGCCGCAGGCCTGCGCGAGACTGGCCTGCTCCAGCATGTGCATGGCCTCGCCATGCATCGGGACCAACAGCTCGGGCCTGACCCAGTCGTAGAACCGAGCCAGCTCCTGCCGCCGCGGGTGGCCCGAGACATGAACCAGATGCTGCTCGGCTGTCACGATGTGGATGCCCAGCTCGGCGAGCTTGTTCTGAACTGCAAACACCGCCTTTTCATTGCCGGGAATGGTTTTCGCCGAGAAGATGACGAGATCGCCCTCTTCGAGAGCGATGTCCGGGTGCGAGCCATCGGCGATCCGGGCCAATGCCGCCCGGCGCTCGCCCTGGCTGCCCGTGCACAGGCAGATCACCTTGTCCGGCGGCAGGTAGCCGAATTCCGTCGGCGGGAGAAACTCCATGTCGGGCGGCAGGTATCCGGTATCGCGCGCAGCCTCCAGGATCCGGGAGAACGCCCGTCCGGCAACCACCATATGCCGCCCGGTTTCCTGGGCTGCCCTTGCGACGGCGAGGATCCGGCCAACGTTGGAGGCGAAGATTGTCACGGCGACCCTCTGCTTTGCCCCCGCGATGACCTCGGCGAGGCCGACTGCGGCGTCGGACTCCGACGGGGATTCTCCCTCGCGGAGGGCATTGGTCGAATCGCAGACCAACGCCCGGCATCCCTCCTCCGCGAGTACCTGCAAGCGGTCGATTGCCATCGGCCGGCCGGCCATCGGCCGATCGTCCAGCTTCCAGTCGCCGGAGTGCAGGACAGTCCCGGCCTCGGTGCGAATGGCAAGGGCATTCGACTCGGGGATCGAATGGGTGACGGGAATGAATTCGACGTCGAATCCGCCGATCGCAACGCGGCTTCCGACCGGAACCTCGTGCAGCGGAACCTCGTCCTCGAGGCCCGATTCCCTGAGCCTGTCGCGAAGCAGCCAGGCGGCAAACGGCGTCGCATACACGGGGACCCTCAGGCGTGGCCAGAGATAGCTCACGGCGCCGAAATGATCCTCGTGGGCATGAGTCAGAACAATGGCTTCGAGGTCGTTGCGCTGAGATTCGATGAACTGCGTGTCGGGGAGGATCACCTCGATGCCAGGGTCCCGCTCATCGCCGAACTTGACGCCGAAATCGACCATGAGCCACCGTTTTCGCTGGCCGCGCCCAAGTCCGTACAAATAGGAATTCATGCCGATCTCGCCGCAACCACCCAGCGGCAGCAGCACGAGTTCCTCCGCCGCACGGGGCCGTCGACGGTTGCCGTCCTGATTGGCGATCGCCATCACGGTCCGGACACTTTCGCGGCAGCAACCAGCGGCGCCCTCTGGTTCAGGAACAGATCGCCGGCCAGTATGCGACGCCGTTTTCCGTCTGTCATTGACAGTACCAGTGCACCATCCTGTTCGATCCCCGTGAACACGCCATGCACCGGCCCTTCCGGCAGCGTGACCGCCACCGTTGACCCGATCCCCTGCGCACGGGCAAGCCAGGCCTCGCGTATCGGATCAAACCCCTTGTCGATCCATGTCCGGTGCCAGCAATCCCACTGGCGGGCAAGTTCTTCCAGCGCCTCGTCGCGGCCGGCCGTGGCACCGTGCAGTCCCAGATGCGTCGCGGGGTAGGACATGGCCACTGGATGGCAAGCCAGGTTGAGGCCGAATCCGATGGCAACCGCGCGCGGCGCCAATCTGTTCGTCCACACCGTCTCGATCAGGATGCCTGCAACCTTGGCGCCTTCCAGCAGGAGGTCGTTGGGCCACTTCAGCGCCAGCCTGGGCGACGGATCGGGATCACCGATCAGCCTGGCAGCCGTTGCGTGCACCGCGAGTGCGGCGAGGAATGCAAGTTCCGTCGTCTGCCTCGACGCACCTTCAATTCCGAGCAGCAGCGTCGCATGGAGATTGCCTGCCGGGGACGACCAGGCCCGGCCCTGCCGACCGCGGCCGCTCGTCTGGCGATCCGCCACGAACCACGCCGGGCCCGTCACCTCCCTGCCCGCCTGCCGCAGGGCCTCGGCGTTGGTTGAATCGATCTCGGCAAAAGTCTGGAGCGCGTGTCCTTCCGGGAGCGTTGGACGCGGCATTCCGCTCGCGCTCTAGAACAGGGACTGGGCGGCGGTGCCGGCGACGGCCACCAGCGGCCCCGGATAGGCGAACAGCAACAGCACGAAGACGGCGGATACTCCCGCCACCACCTTGACGCCGCCGGTCATCGGTTCGAACTGCTCGGCCGGTTCGTCGAAGTACATCACCTTCACGATGTGCAGATAGTAGTAAGCCGAGATGACGCTCGCGATCACGCCGAGGACGGCCAGAAGGTATAGCTCCGCCTGGATCGCTGCCAGGAACACGTAGAACTTGGCGAAGAACCCTGCCAGTGGTGGCACCCCCGTGAGCGCGAACATGAACAGCGCCATAACGAAGGCCATCATCGGATTGTTCCGTGCAAGGCCGGCCAGGTCGGCGATGTCCTCTACCATCCCGTCGCGCCGGCGCATTGCCACGATGACCGCAAACGTGCCGAGCGACATGACCATGTAGATGGCGAGATACAGGATGACGCCACGCACCCCTTCTTCGGTCCCGGCCGCAAGTCCGACCAGGGCGTAACCCATATGGCCGATCGAGGAGTAGGCCATCAGGCGTTTGATGTTCGTCTGGCCGATCGCTGCAAAGGCCCCGAGGAACATTGAAGCGATGGACAGGAAGACGATGATCTGCTGCCACTCGACGGTGATGTTCGGAAACGCATCGAACATGACGCGTACGAACAGCGCCATGGCCGCGACCTTCGGAGCGGCGCTGAAGAAGGCAGTGACGGGCGTCGGTGCGCCTTCGTAGACATCCGGCGTCCACATGTGGAACGGAACCGCGGCAACCTTGAATGCAAGGCCGGCCACCACGAAGACGAGACCGAACAGCAGCCCGATGCTCGCCTCTCCTTCGACCGAGGCGGCAATCTGCGGAAAGCCGGTGCTCCCGGTCACGCCGTACACCAGCGATGCGCCGTAGAGCAGCAGACCAGACGACAATGCACCGAGTACGAAGTACTTGAGCCCCGCTTCGGTCGAACGCGTCGAATCCCGATCGATGGCAGCGACCACGTACAGGGCCAGGCTCTGCAGTTCCATGCCGAGGTAGAGCGCGATGAGATCGTTGGCCGAAATCATCATCAGCATGCCGAGGGTCGCCAGCACGACGAGGATCGGATATTCGAACCGCCCGGTGCCGTGAACCTTCATGAAGCCGCCGGACAACGCCAGGGCGGCGATCGAGCCAAGCAGCGTCAGAACCTTCATGAGGCGGGCGAACGCATCGACGATGAACGCGCCGCCGAACGCTTCCACACGGCCGTCCGTACCGAACATCACGAAGCCGGCTGCAACCGCGAGAAGGATGAGCGACAGGCCATTGATGAGGTCGGCAGAGTCGGTTCGGCGGAACACGCCGAGCATCAGAAGCGCCATTGCCCCGACCGCCATGACGATCTCCGGCAGCAAAGTCGTCGCATCCGCGGTATCGAACATGATTTCCATCGACTAAGCCCGATCTACTGACCCATGGCGGCAAGGCGCGCCTGCTCGAGCGCAGCAAGCGCCTCGTTGTAATTGATGATCAGATTGTCGACCGAGACGGCGGTCGCATCGAGGATCGGCGCCGGATAGATCCCGAACAGGATGGTCAGCACCATCAGGCTGCCGAGGACGGCGACCTCCCGGACGTTCATGTCGGTAATGTGCTTCAAGGCATCACGCTCGAGGACGCCGAAGACGATCCTCCGGTAGAGCCACAGGGCGTATGCCGCCGACAGGATGATGCCGGTGGTGGCGAAGAACGCGACCCAGGTGTTGGCGCGGAAGGCCCCGGTCAGGGTCAGGAACTCGCCGACGAACGCGCTGGTGCCGGGCAGCCCGACGTTCGCCATGGTGAACAGCATGAACGTGAACGCATAGATCGGCATGCGATGGACGAGGCCGCCGTAGGCAGCGATCTCGCGGGTATGCATCCGGTCGTAGATTACGCCGACGCAGAGGAACAGTGCCGCTGACACGAGCCCGTGCGACAGCATCTGGAATATTCCGCCCTGCACGCCCTGGGTGGTCAGCGTGAAGATGCCCATCGTGACGAAGCCCATGTGGGCGACGGAGGAATAGGCGATGAGTTTCTTCATGTCCTCCTGCGCGAGGGCGACGAGCGAGGTGTAGATGATCGCCACCACGGACAGCGCGTAGATGAGCGGCGCAAAATCTGCCGAGGCTACCGGGAACATCGGCAGCGAGAACCGGAGGAAACCGTAGCCGCCCAGCTTCAGGAGAATCGCCGCCAGCACCACCGAACCGGCGGTCGGTGCCTCGACGTGCGCATCGGGAAGCCAGGTGTGCACCGGCCACATCGGCAGCTTCACGGCAAACGAGGCGAGGAAGGCAAACCAGAGCCAAGCTTGCCACGAGACCGGGAAATCATGGCGCAGCAGCGTCGGGATGTCGGTGGTGCCCGCATCCCAGTACATCGCCATGATGGCGAGCAGCATGAAGACGGAACCGAGGAACGTGTAGAGAAAGAACTTGAAGCTCGCGTAGATGCGCCGGGGTCCGCCCCAGATCCCGATGATCAGGAACATCGGGATAAGGCCGCCTTCGAAGAACAGGAAGAACAGCACCAGGTCGAGGGCGCCGAAGACGCCGATCATCAGCGTCTCGAGCACCAGGAATGATATCATGTACTCCTTTACCCGATGCTCGATGTGCCAGCTCGCGATGACGCAGAGCGGCAGCAGGAAGGTGGTAAGGAGCACGAACGGCAGCGAAATGCCGTCGACGCCCATCTGGTAGGAGATCGCGCCGCCGAGCCACTCGCTCCGTTCGACGAACTGGAACTCGGCGGTTCCCGGGTCGAAGTTCACCCACAGGACCAGCGACAGGACGAAGGTGACGACGGTCGTCCACAGCGCCGTGTACCGGATGTTGCGGAGCGCCACCTCGTCGTCGCCGCGAATGGTGAACACGAAGGCGGCGCCGACCAGCGGCAGGAACGTGACGATCGAGAGGAGCGGCCAGTCGGTCATCTACATGTTACCCGCGAACATGTACCAGGTGGCGAGGGCGGCAACGCCGAGCAGCATCGCGAATGCATAGTGATAGAGATACCCGCTCTGGAGCCTCACGACGTTGCGCGTGATGTCGAGAACGCGCGCCGATACCCCGTCGGGGCCCAACCCGTCGATCAGCCGGCCGTCGCCATAGCGCCACAGGAACCTGCCCAGCCCCATAGCCGGACGGACAAACAGGAAATCGTAGATCTCGTCGAAGTACCACTTGTTGAGCAGGAAGCGGTACAGAAGGTCGTGCTGCTGGGCGAGCCGTACCGGCAGATCGGTACGGTAGACATAGAACAGCAGCGCCGTCGCGAACCCGACCAGCATGCTGACCGTCGCCGACCACTTCACCCACAGCGGCACATGGTGCATGGCTTCGACGATGTCGTTGTCGGCGGAGCGGAACAGCGACCCGCCCCAGAACTGCGCCTCTTCGTGGCCGATGAAGTAAGGCGCACCCAGAACGCCGGCGACGAGCGACCCGGCGGCCAGGAAGTACAACGGCACCAGCATGACGTTGGGCGATTCATGGACGTGGCTCATGACGTCCCTGGTCGCTCGCTCGGTGCCATGGAACGTCATGAACATCAGTCGCCACGAGTAGAACGAGGTCAGGACCGCGGCGATGACGACGAGCCAGAAGGCGAAGTCGCTGCCCGGTGTGGATGCCGCGTAGGACGACTCGATGATAGCGTCCTTGGAATGGAAGCCTGCAGTGCCGAACAGGCCGGGAATGCCGACGCCGGTGAGCGCCAGGGTGCCGATCAACATCATCGCCCAGGTGATCTTCAGGTGCGGGAAGAGCCCGCCCATCCTGCGCATGTCCTGCTCGTCCGACATCGCATGGATGACGGAGCCGGAGCCGAGGAACAGCAGCGCCTTGAAGAACGCGTGGGTAAACAGGTGGAAGATGCCGACGCCATACGCCCCGACGCCCAGCGCCACGAACATGTAGCCCAGCTGCGAGCACGTCGAATAGGCGATGACGCGCTTGATGTCGTTCTGCACGAGGCCGACGGTGGCGGCGAAGAAGGCGGTGACGGCGCCGACGATGGTGACGACCTGAAGCGCCGCCGGCGCGAGTTCGAACAGCGGCGAGCAGCGCGCGACGAGGAAAACGCCGGCCGTCACCATGGTCGCGGCATGGATCAGCGCCGACACCGGCGTCGGGCCTTCCATCGCGTCGGGAAGCCAGGTGTGCAGCAGGAACTGCGCCGACTTGCCCATCGCGCCGAGGAACAGGAGCAGGCAGATCGTGGTGAGGATGTCGGCTTCCATGCCGAGGAAGGCGAACGTCGTGCCGGCCACGTCCGGTGCCGCGGCGAACACCTCCTCAAAGCCGATGGTGCCGAACACGGCAAAGATCGCCATGATGCCGAGGGCGAAGCCGAAATCGCCCACCCGGTTGACCACGAACGCCTTTATCGCGGCGGCATTGGCGGACGGCCGCGTGTACCAGAAGCCGATGAGCAGGTATGACGCGAGCCCGACGCCCTCCCAGCCGAAGAAGAGCTGCAGGAAGTTGTCGGCCGTCACCAGCATCAGCATGGCGAAGGTGAACAGCGACAGGTAGGCGAAGAACCGCGGCTTGTGCGGGTCGTGCTCCATGTAGCCGATCGAATACACGTGGACCAGCGCGGAGACGAACGTCACCACCACGAGCATGACCCGGGTCAACATGTCGATCCGGAACGCCCAGTCGACCTCGAGGGTGCCCGAGGTCACCCACTCGATGACCTCGACGCGGCCGTTCTCTCCGACGAAGAAGGCGATCCACGCCAGGACGGCGCTCGCAATAAGGAGCGCCGACGTCAGCAACCCGGCGCCGCGTCCACCGATCCAGCGACCGAAGAACCCGGCAATCAGGGCGCCGGCGAGCGGCAAAAATACGATCAGCGAGTACACCGGCCGTCTACCCCCTCATCACGTTGATGTCGTCGACGTCGATGGTGCCGCGATTGCGGAAGAACGCCACCAGGATGGCCAGCCCGATCGCCGCCTCGCCGGCCGCGACCGTGAGCACGAAGAGCGCGAACACCTGGCCGACGAGGTCGCCGAGAAACGCGGAGAACGCCACCAGATTGATATTCACCGCCAGCAGCATCAGCTCGATCGACATCAGCATGATGATGACGTTCTTGCGGTTGAGGAAGATGCCGAAGAACCCGATCGTGAAAAGGATCGCGGCGACCGTGAGATAATCCGAAAGGCCGATCTGCATGACTTCGCCTGCGCCGTCCCCGCCCTGACTACAGCCCCTGGCCGGGCTTGATGTCCCGGAGTTCGATTTCAGGCCGCCGGGCGACCTGAACGGCGACATTCTGGCGCTTGACCCCTTCTTTGTGACGCAGGGTCAGCACGATGGCGCCGATCATCGCGATGAGCAGCACGATCCCCGCCGCCTGGAAGAAATAGACATACCGCGTGTAGATCAGCTGCCCCAGTGCCTCGGTGTTGGTGATCGCGCCCGGTACCGGTGCACTCACCTGTTGCACGGTCTCGGGAGCGACGATCCATGCGCCGACCACGAAGATCAGTTCGACGAGCAGAATGAGGCCGACCGTCGCGCCGATCGGCAGATACTGGAGCATCCCCGTGCGCAGCCGTGCGAAATCGATGTCCAGCATCATGATGACGAACAGGAACAGGACGGCCACGGCGCCGACGTAGACGATCACCAGGATCATCGCCAGGAACTCGGCGCCGACGAGGATGAACAGGCCGGCCGCGTTAAAGAACGCGAGGATCAGGTAAAGCACCGAGTGCACGGGATTCCTGGCGGCGATGACCATGAACCCGGCAGCAACCGCTACCGCGGAGAACAAGTAGAAGAATATGGCGGGAAACAACATTGTCGCCTGTCACGGGCCGCTTGCGTGAGATTCTGGTCGCGGCCCCCCGAGCCGCGTCCCGTCCTTAGCGGTAAGGGGCATCGAGCGCAATGTTCTTTGCGATCTCCCGCTCCCAGCGGTCGCCGTTATCGAGCAGTCGAGCCTTGTCGTAAAGGAGCTCCTCGCGGGTTTCGGTGGCGAACTCGAAGTTCGGTCCCTCCACGATGGCATCGACCGGACAGGCTTCCTGGCAGAAACCGCAATAGATGCACTTCACCATGTCGATGTCGTAGCGCGTCGTCCTTCGGGTTCCGTCGTTGCGTCGCGGGCCCGCCTCGATGGTGATGGCAAGCGCCGGGCAGATCGCCTCGCAGAGCTTGCAGGCGATGCATCGTTCCTCCCCGTTCGGGTAGCGCCTGAGCGCGTGCTCGCCGCGGAATCGCGGGCTCAACGCGCCCTTTTCATAGGGATAGTTCACGGTCGCCTTGGGCGCGAAGAAGTAGCGCATGGCGACGACGAGCGCCTCGATGAACTCGATGAGAAAGATCGTTCGCGCTGCGCGGTCCTTCAGCATCCTCTTCCAATCTCTCTGCGGGTCAGTTTCGTGCCAGCTCCAGCCCGAAAAAATAGCCGGCTACCGGAAACCCGATGAAACAGACCACCTTCAATAGCCCCATGACGTAGTTCGGGTCGAGCTTGTGCCGGCGCGTCACCTTGGCACGCTCGTGTCGCTCGCGCAGTCGCGGATAGACGAAGCGGTTCAGGAACGCATAGTCGACGACCCCGAATGCCAGGCCGACGAACGCGCCGACGAGGCCGTAGTCCGCCGCATCCATGCTCCTGCCTCACGGTGCCCAACCGAATGCCACCAGGACACCGGCGGTCAGCGCGACCCAGAACAGCGACAGCGGCAGAAACACCTTCCAGCCCAGCCGCATCAGCTGATCGTAGCGGTAGCGCGGCACGATCGCCTTCACCATGGCGAACATGAAGAACACCAGCAACACCTTCAGCAGGAACCAGACGATGCCCGGTACCCACGTGAACGGCGCGAAAGGCAACGGCGACAACCATCCTCCGAGGAACAGGATGGTGGTCAGCGAGCACATGAGGACGATCGAGACGTACTCGCCCAGCATGAACATGAGGTACGGCGTGGACGAATATTCGACCATGAAGCCCGCCACGAGTTCCGATTCCGCCTCCGGCAGGTCGAACGGCGGCCGGTTCGTCTCCGCCAGCGCGGAGACGAAGAACACGATGAACATCGGGAACAGCGGCAGCCAGAACCAGTTCAGGAAACCCCAGCTGCCGTCCTGCGCGCGCACGATGTCGCTCAGGTTGAGCGAGCCGACACACAGCAGCACGGTGATGATGACGAAGCCGATCGACACCTCGTACGACACCATCTGCGCGGCCGACCGCAGGGAACCGAGGAACGGATACTTCGAGTTGGACGCCCAGCCGCCCATGATGACGCCGTAGACGCCGAGCGACGAGATGGCGACGAGATAGAGGATGCCGACGTTGATGTCGGCGATCACCCAGCCTTCGTCGAGCGGCACCACAGCCCATGCCGACAGGGCGAGAACACAGGTCACGAGCGGCGCCAGCAGGAACACGCCCTTGTTGGCGCCGGCCGGTATCACGACCTCCTTGAACACGAACTTCAAAAGATCGGCGAACGACTGTAGCAGACCCCACGGGCCGACGACGTTGGGTCCGCGACGCATCTGCACCGCCGCCCAGATCTTGCGGTCGGCTAGCAGCAGATAGGCGATGACGATGAGGAGCGCGACCAGCAGCGCAATGCTCTGGCCGGCGATGATCAGCAGCGTGAGGCCGTACGACCAGATGGTATCAGCCATGGGTACCGGTCCCCTTGGACTGCCTGTCCAGCGCCAGCGCGCTGCATTCGACCATGACCCGTGAGGCTCGGGCGATCGGATTGGTCAGGTAGTAGTCGTGGATCGGGCTCGCGAACGGTGCCTTGTCGACGGTGCCGGCAAGTTTTGCGATCTCGGCAATTCCCGCCGGGTCGGCCGGAACCACGATATCCAGTTCGCCGAGCGCGGGCGCGGCTGCGATCATGGCCGTGCGCAGGGCGTCCACGGTATCGTACGGCAGGGTCTGGCCGAGCACGCCGGACAGTGCGCGGATGATTGCCCAATCCTCGCGGGCATCGCCTGGCGGGAACACCGAACGGCGGCCGACCTGCACGCGTCCCTCGGTGTTGACGTAGAAGCCGATCTTCTCCGAATAGGCGGCACCCGGCAGCACGACGTCCGCCCGATGGGCGCCGCGATCGCCATGGGTCCCCTGATAGATCACGAACGCCTTGCCGAGGGCGTCCATGTCGATTTCGTCGGCACCCAGCAGGTACACCACGTCGATCTCGCCGGCGGTGGCGGCAGCGAGAATGCCGCGCGTATCGCGTCCGCCGTCCTGCGGCAGGAAACCGACGTCGAGGCCGCCAACGCGCGCCGCGGCCGCATGCAGCACGGAGAAGCCGTTCCAGGCTTCGGTGACGGCGCCGACGGCCTCGGCAAGCCGCGCGGCCAGCCCCCACACCGCCCGCCCGTCGGGTCTCGCAAGAGCGCCCTGGCCGAGGATGATCAGCGGCCGCTCGGCATTCTTGAGCACGTCCAGGAACGTATGGCCGCCTTCGACCAGGTCGCGCAGGGTCTCGGGGCCCGCACCAAGATGCACGTGATCGTAGGTGTAGTCGTAGCGCTCGCCGATGACGGCGATCGGCAACTGTGTCGCAAGCCACGTCTTGCGGATGCGCGCATTGAGCACCGGCGCTTCCAGCCGCGGATTGGAACCGACGATGAGGATGGCATCGGCACTCTCGATGCCGGCGATGGTGGCGTTGAACAGGTAGCCGGCGCGTCCGCCCGTCTCGCCGAGCGGCGTGCCGTCCTGACGGCAGTCGAGGCTCGCCACCCCCAGCCGCCCCATCAGGTCCTTCAGCGCGAACATCTCCTCGGTGGCGCAGAGATCGCCGGCAATCGCCGCGATCCGCCCCGGCGCCGTGGCGCCGATCCGCGCCGCAATGGCTTCGAAGGCCTCTCGCCAGGTCGCTTCCTGCAGGCGCCCGTCCCGACGTACGTATGGGCGGTCGAGCCGCTGGGTCCGCAGACCGTCCCAGACAAACCGTGCCTTGTCGGAAATCCATTCCTCGTTCACGTCGTCGTGGGTGCGTGGCAGGATCCGCATGACTTCGGTACCGCGGGAGTCGAGGCGGATCGCCGAACCTAGGGCATCCATCACATCGATGCTTTCGGTCTTTCGCAGCTCCCACGGGCGCGCCTGGAAGGCGTAGGGCTTCGAGGTCAGCGCGCCGACCGGGCACAGGTCGATGACATTGCCCTGCAGCTCCGACGTCATCGCGTGCTCGAGGTAGGTCGTGATCTCCATGTCCTCGCCGCGGCCGATGGCGCCCAGTTCGGGCACGCCGGCGACCTCGGAGGAGAACCGGATGCAGCGGGTGCAATGAATGCACCGGTTCATGATCGTGCTGACCAGCGGTCCGATGTACTTGTCCTCGACCGCGCGCTTGTTCTCGATGAACCGGTTGTGGTCGAGCCCGTAGGCCATGGTCTGGTCCTGCAGGTCGCATTCGCCGCCCTGGTCGCAGATCGGGCAGTCGAGGGGATGGTTGATCAAGAGGAACTCCAGGACCCCCTCGCGGGCCTTCTTCACCGTCGGCGTCCGCGTGTTGACGACCGGCAGTTCACCGTTGGGGCCGGGGCGCAGGTCGTTGACCGACAGGGCGCACGAAGCCTGCGGCTTCGGCAAGCCCTTCACCTCGACGAGGCACATGCGGCAGTTGCCGGCGATCGACAGCCGCTCGTGGTAGCAGAAGCGCGGGATTTCGGCGCCTGCCTCCTCGCACGCCTGAAGGACGGTCATGCCGTCCTCGACCTCGATCTCCTTGCCGTCGACGATCAGCCTGGGCATCTTTCTCCTACTCCGCCGCCACCTTGGGAACCGCACTAGAGGAGCCGCCCGTATAGCGGTCGATCCGGGCTTCGATCTCCGACCGGAAGTGGCGGATCAGCCCCTGCACCGGCCACGCGGCCGCATCACCCAGCGCACAGATCGTGTGTCCCTCGACCTGGTAGCTCACCTCGAGCAGCAGATCGATCTCCCTCTTCTGCGCATCGCCGATCGCCATCCGCTCGAGCACGCGCCACATCCATCCCGTGCCTTCACGGCACGGCGTGCACTGGCCGCAGCTTTCATGCTTGTAGAAGTAAGAGATCCGGGCAATCGCGCGAATGATGTCGGTCGACTTGTCCATCACGATGACCGCAGCAGTGCCGAGACCGGACTGCGCCTCGCGCAGGCTGTCGAAGTCCATGAGCAGGTCGCGGCACATCTCGGCCGGAAGGCACGGCACCGACGAACCGCCGGGAATGACCGCAAGAAGGTTGTCCCAGCCGCCGCGCACGCCGCCTGCATGGCGGTCGATCAGTTCGCGGAACGGGATCCCCATCTCTTCCTCGACGTTGCACGGCGCGTTCACGTGACCGGAAATGCAGAACAGCTTGGTGCCGGTGTTGTTGGGCCGCCCCAGACCGGCGAACCAGGCCGCGCCGCGCCGGAGGATTTCCGGTACGACCGCAATGCTCTCGACGTTGTTCACCGTGGTGGGCGCGCCATACAGCCCTACGTTCGCCGGGAATGGCGGCTTCAGGCGTGGCAGCCCCTTCTTGCCCTCGAGGCTTTCCAGCAGCGCCGTCTCCTCGCCGCAGATGTAGGCGCCGGCACCATGCTGAACGTATACGTCGAAATCCCAGTCGAACTTGTTGTTCTTGCCGAGGAAACCAGCCTCGTAGGCTTCGTCTATGGCGGCTTCCAGCACCTCGCGCTCGCGGATGAACTCGCCGCGGATGTAGATGTAGCAGACGTGGGCGCGCATCGCGAAACCGGCGATCAGGCAACCCTCGATGAGCAGGTGCGGGTCGTGCCGCATGATGTCGCGGTCCTTGCACGTGCCGGGTTCGGACTCATCCGCGTTGACGACCAGGTAATGCGGCCGCCCGTCTGAGTTCTTGGGCATGAACGACCACTTGAGGCCGGTCGGGAAGCCGGCGCCGCCGCGTCCGCGCAGTCCGGACGCCTTCACCTGGTCGATGATCCAGTCCTGCCCCTGCTCGAGGATCTTCTTGGTGCCATCCCAGGCGCCCCGTTGCATGGCAGCCTTCAGCCGCCAGTCGTGGATCCCGTACAGGTTGGTGAAGATTCGATCGCGGTCGTGGAGCATCACTCCCCCTTGCCCGCCAGGCGCCTCGCCTGGGCGATCCAGTCTTCGCGGGCGACACGGCCCTTGAGGTCCAGTTCCTGATCGATCCATTCGGCGTGACCGGGTGACCAGGAGGCGATCTGATCGTAGTGGAAGATGCCCAGTTCGTTCAGGCGCTGCTCGATTCGGGTTCCGATCCGGTTGATCTTCTTCAGGTCGTCAGCAACGCCACCGCGCGGGCGCTTCAGGCCACGCGGCGGCTTGCCGATGGGGGTCGTTCCGGTGCTGCCGCCGGGCGGCGGCGGCTGGTCCGGCGCCTTCTCCGCGGCCTGCACCGGTTCCGCAGCGGGCCTGCCATTGAACAGTGCGGGATCGGTCAGCGTCCGCGGACCACCGACAGGAGCGGAGTTGATGCGGTCCACCTGGGGACCCGGCTTCGGTACCCTCCCCGCCCGCAGTTCGGTGAGGATCGTCTCGAAGCTCTCCGGCGTCAGGTCCTCGTAGTAGTCGTTGTTGATCAGCGCCACCGGTGCATTCACGCAAGCGCCGAGGCATTCGGCCTCGACCCACGACAGGGCCCCGTCGTCAGTGACCTCCCCGGGTTCACCGATGACCCTGCGGCAGACGGCCTTGAGATCCTCGGATCCGCGCAGCATGCAGGGCGTCGTCCCGCACAGCTGCACATGCGAGCGCCCCACCGGCGACAGATTGAACATCGTGTAGAAGGTCGCGACCTCGTACACGCGGATGTAAGGCATCTCCAGCATGTCGGCGACATACCGCAATGCCGGTTCGGGCAGCCAGCCGCCGCACTGCTCCTGGGCCCGCCACAGCAGCGGAATGACGGCGGAGAACTGACGTTTTTCCGGATAGCGACTGATCCGCACCTTGGCCCACTCGAGATTCTCCGGCGAGAACTCGAAGCTCTCCGGCTGGACGGGATGGAGTCGTCTGACGCTCACCGGTCCACCTCTCCGAACACGATGTCGATCGAGCCGAGCACGGCGGCAACGTCGGCCAGCATGTGTCCCCTCGTCAGAAGGTCCATGCCCTGCAGATGGACGAAGCTCGGTGCCCGGATCTTGCAGCGATAGGGCTTGTTGGTGCCGTCGGCAACGAGATAGACCCCGAATTCCCCCTTTGGCGCCTCGACCGCCGCGTACACTTCGCCTTCCGGTACGCGGTAGCCCTCGGTGTAGAGCTTGAAGTGGTGGATGAGCGCTTCCATCGACCGCTTCATCTGGCCGCGCCGTGGCGGCACGACCTTGTTGTCGGTCGCCGAGACCGGTCCCTGGCCTTCGCGCGAAAACAGCTTCTCGATGCACTGCTTCATGATGCGGACCGACTGGCGCATCTCCTCGAGGCGTATCAGGTAGCGGTCGTAGCAATCGCCGTTCTTGCCGACGGGAATGTCGAACTCCAGCTCCGAATAGCATTCGTAGGGCTGCGCCCGGCGCAGGTCCCATGCGGCGCCGGAGCCGCGGATCATCACGCCGGAGAATCCCCAGGCTAGGGCCTCCTCCAGCGAGATCACCCCGATGTCGACGTTGCGCTGCTTGAAGATGCGGTTCTCGGTGAGCAGTACCTCGATGTCGTCGAGGACCTTCGGATGGGTTTCACAGAACTTGTAGATGTCGTCGAGCAGCTCCGGGGGCAGGTCCTGGTGGACACCGCCGGGGCGGAAATAGGCGGCGTGGAGCCGCGCCCCGCTCGCGCGCTCATAGAACACCATCAGCTTCTCGCGTTCCTCGAAGCCCCACAGCGGCGGCGTCAGTGCGCCCACGTCCATCGCCTGGGTGGTGACGTTCAGGAGGTGGGACAGCAGCCGCCCGATCTCGCTGTAGAGGACGCGGATCAGCTGGCCGCGCTTCGGCACCTCGATCCCCAGCAGCCGCTCCACGGCAAGCGCGAAGGCATGCTCCTGGTTCATCGGCGCCACGTAGTCGAGCCGGTCGAAGTACGGTACGGCCTGCAGGTAGGTCTTGTGCTCGATCAGCTTCTCTGTGCCGCGATGCAAGAGCCCGATGTGCGGATCGACCCGCTTGACGACCTCCCCGTCAAGCTCGAGCACCAGGCGCAGAACGCCGTGCGCAGCCGGGTGCTGCGGTCCGAAGTTCAGGTTGAAGTTGCGGATCTGGGCCTCGGTCATGTCAGGCTTCCCGATCCTCGGCGAACATTGCCATCACTTCGGCGCCAGTCATCTTCCTGGTGTCATTGGCAAACGCATAGTATTGCGGCTTTTCCTCGATGAAGATTTCGGTCGCCAGCCGCAAGCCTTCGCTGATTTCCACGGCCGTAGCCGAGACCGCATACATCGAGTGATCGTGCGTGCGCCAGAACAGCGGCGTGCCACATTCCTTGCAGAAGCCGCGCTCTGCCCAGTCGGAGGAGCGATACACACCGAGGGCGTCATTCTCCGGGATGTCCACGTCTTCGCAATGCAGGGCCATGAACGCGCCGGCCGTCCACCGGCGACACATCGCACAATGGCAGACGCCGACGTCAAGATCGTGCGGCGTAACCGTGAAGGTCACCCTGCCGCAAAGACACTGCGCGGAAACCGGTTTCGTCGCTGCGCCCATCTCGATCCGTCTCGCTATGCCGGCCCGTCCTTCGCCTTCTCGTCGCCCGGGAGCAGGTACTCGACCCCCTCCCACGGGCTCAGGAAGTCGAAGCTGCGGAACTCCTGCGTGAGCCGTACCGGCTCGTAGACAACCCGCTTCAGTTCGTCGTCGTAGCGCATCTCGACGTAACCGGTGAGCGGGAAGTCCTTGCGCATCGGATGACCGTCGAACCCGTAGTCGGTGAGAATACGCCTCAGGTCGGGATGACCCTCGAACAGGATTCTATACAGGTCGAAGGCCTCGCGTTCGAACCAGTTGGCGGCGGGGTAGACGCCGGTCACGCTCGGTATCGACGTCTTGTCGTCGGTCTTCAGCTTGATCCGGATGCGGGCATTCCGGGTCAGGCTCAGGAGGTGATACACCACCTCGAACCGGAGCGCCCTGTTCGGATAGTCGACCGCGCAGATGTCGACCAGAACCGCGAAATCGCAGGCCGGGTCATCGCGGAGAAAGCGCAGCACCCGCACGATTTCCCGCGCTTCCACCTCGACCGTCAGTTCCCCAAGGCGGATGTACCGGTCGAGAGCCACGGCCCCCAACTGACCGCTCACGTGGTCGCCAAGTTCCTGAAGGGTTTCATCCATGTCAGGGCTTTGCTCGAAGTGACTGTACCGTCGAGTCTAACGCTCGATGGTTCCGGTGCGCCGGATCTTCTTCTGCAGCAGCAAGATGCCGTAGAGGAGCGCTTCCGCGGTCGGCGGGCAACCGGGAACGTAGATGTCGACCGGCACGATCCGGTCGCATCCCCGGACGACGGAATACGAATAGTGATAATAGCCGCCGCCGTTTGCGCATGATCCCATGGAAATGACGTAGCGCGGTTCCGGCATCTGGTCATAGACCTTGCGCAATGCCGGAGCCATCTTGTTGCACAGCGTGCCGGCCACGATCATCACGTCGGACTGCCGGGGGCTTGCACGGGGAGCCACTCCGAACCTCTCGACGTCGTAGCGCGGCATGGCCACGTGCATCATCTCGATCGCACAGCAGGCCAGTCCGAAGGTCATCCACATGAGCGAGCCGGTCCGCGCCCAGTTGATCAGGTCTTCCGAGGCCGTGACCAGGAACCCCTTGTCGGCCAGTTCGGCCGACAGGGCGCTGTGAAACGGGTCTTCGATCGGGTTGGGCTCCAAGTCGCGCGGCATCAGCGATTCGGGATCGCCCTCGCCCAGCGGCACCTTGCGGCCGAATGCGTCGGTCAATCCCATTCGAGCGCTCCCTTGCGCCACTCGTATATGAAGCCGACCGTGAGCACGCCCAGGAACGCCATCATCGACCAGAAGCCGAAAATGCCCACCTCCTTAAGCGATATTGCCCACGGGAACAGGAAGGCCACTTCCAGGTCGAAGATGATGAACAGGATGGCGACCAGGTAAAACCGGACATCGAACTTCATCCGGGCGTCATCAAAGGCGTTGAAACCGCACTCGTATGCCGAAACCTTTTCCGGGTCAGGCCGGCGTATCGCGAGGATGAACGCTGACAGCATCAACCCCAGGCCGATGGCAAGCGATACGCCTATGAAGATGACGATGGGCAGGTAGTCCCTGAGGAGCTCTTCCATTCACTCGCTCGAACATGACGTCGGCGCCGCCGGCAGAACCGGTAGCGTCGACCCTGTTGCCTCCAGGTGTCGGACATGTGCCGCAGGACCGGCGGAAATCATGGCTTGGAGTTAGCGCACTCGTTACAGGCGTTCAAGTTCAAAACGCCGGGACGTTTGCGCGCGGGCGGGACTGAAGGAAAATGGCGGGAGTGACGGGACTCGAACCCGCGGCCTCCGGCGTGACAGGCCGGCGCTCTAACCAAACTGAGCTACACCCCCGGAGGGTGGACGTGAGGTAATGCCCGCAACTGCGGGCGTCAAGTGCGATGCGTGTGTAGGGGACGCCCGCATGCAAGTCAAGCCGGCGGTAAACGGCTATGCCGCCCGCTCGTCGGCGCTCACGGGTGCCAGCCTCTGCCGTGCCCGTCCTCCCTCTGTGTCGAGCCAGGCGAGGGTCCAGCCCGCCAACCGTCGGAACCGGAGGATCCTGGGAATGTTCGAAAGCTTGCGCTGCCCCCTGTCGATGCGATCGATGAGCATTGCCCATCGCAGCATCACCTCGCCGAGCAGAAGCAGCCCGAGCACCCGGTCGTCGACATCCGCCTCCAACGGGCCGTACCCCGCCATGAAGTCGTCGACGCCAATCCACCGGCCGACCGAAGCCAGTCCGCTCCGCTGCATTACCGAACGTTCGGTTTCGGCATGAACCAGGAAGCGGAAGGCGTCACCGGCATACGGGACGTCGGCGCGCGCAGAGAAATCAATGCCGATGGTCCGGCCGCCGCCGTGAAAGAGGTTGTGCGCCGCAAAGTCCCCGTGCGCCGTGACATGGGGAAACGGCGTGCCATCGAGCGCCCGCGCTGCTGCGGCCAGAGCCTCGTAGCCATCGCGAAAGACCGGATCACGCGCGTTGCGCCCCGCCCCCGCCGTCCCACCAAGCCGGATGTCCACCCGTTGCACGAGCTCAAGTCCGTCGAGCGGGCGCGTCGCGAACCCCGATCGCTGGTGAAATCGCCTGAGCCAGCGTCCCGCTGCCGCGAACAGTGTCCGACGCTGATCCGATCTCATGCCTGTTCGGGCAAGCAGATGGTCGAGGCGAGGTTCGCCGATCCACTCCATCACGACAGTTCGGTGCTCAGGCATTATCGCCAGCACGGACGGGACGGACTGCTCCAAACCGCTGCCCATGGCATTGCGATAGGCCCGCATCAGTTCGGCGCGGGTGACGATCTTCCGGGTGTCCACCCCCGGGAAATAGACCTTGACCGCCAGCGGCGCCGGCGCGGCGGTCTCGCGGACCCTGTAGATCAGGCTTTCGCGGGCCGTGATCGGCGGTCCGTCGATTCGCCACGCCGTCTCCCGCCCCATCCGGCGATCGAATTCACGCAGGATGACATTCCGGACATGGTCCGGGGTGACCTCGTCCCCGGTTTCCGGGCGCTGGCGGGCGTTCCGCCGCCGTGACAGGCGGTGGCGCCTGTGGAGCAGCTTGTCATTGCCGGTCGGCTTCGAAGACACTGTCGCGACGGAACCTGGTTCGTCAGAGGGCGACACGGGTCACGATTAGTCTGTCGGGTAGCGCGGGGTCAATCGCCCCCGGCCGCGCCCCGCGGTACTCACACGATCACTCTTGCACGGGAGCTTCAGGCATGGCGCACAAGTATGTGGAACTGGCAAACGAAGTGGACAGCGGGATCCGCGGGCTGTTCGCAGCCGCTCCGGGCCCCATGCGCGCCTATGCGAAACTTGCCGAGGAGGCTTCGAAAGATGGCGCGCTCGACGCCCGGACGAAGGAGTTGATGGCCGCGGCCATTTCCGTCGCCGTGCGCTGCGAAGGCTGCATCGCCTATCACACGCGGGCGGCGGTCCGTCTCGGCGCCACCCGCGAGCAGTTCGTGGAAGCCATGGCGGTTGCCGTCGAACTCGGTGGCGGGCCGTCTGCCGTGTACGGCGCCGAGGCGCTGAAGGCCTACGATCAGTTCGCCGAGACGAAGTAGCAATCGGACGCCCTTGCCCACGGCATCGGTTCGGCCGGCGGCCTATCCCGGCCGAGGCGTTTCACCTGTCCAGCGCGACGCCGGACAGGACGTCGAGGAATCGCCGATAGCTTGTCAGAGCGATGGGCCAGCCGCGGGCCAGCATATCACGGAGCTGCCCGGCATCCCCGCCGTGGCGGTCGAAGTCGCGATGCTCGACGTCGATGCGCGTCCGATTGCTGTCTTCCCCGGCAAAAGCGATCTCGACCTCGCTTGCGCAATCGGGCGGTTCCGGTCGCCAGTACAGGCCGATGGTCCATGCAAGCACGATCCGTTGCGGTGGCTCGAAGACGCGGACCGTGCCCCACTCCGTCTCAAGCCCGTTGATGTCGCATTCGTACCAGCGGCCGCCCTCCCCCGCCTCGATTCGCGCCGTGGCGAACTCCGCCCCGGAGCAGGTGTAGGGCAGCGGCCACCAGCGGCCGAGCTCGCCGACGAACACGCCGAATGCGCGTTCCCGTGCCGCTTCCACCCGTACCGAGGCAGTCACCGGTTCGATCGGACCGGAATTCATGGCTGGCGCTCCTTGCAGTTGCCGCCGGCTGCCGCGATCACGATGGCGACGAAGGCGGCAAACGTCAGGCCGGCGCTTGCGGCATGCCCATACTCCCACTGGCGGCGCACCGCATCGAGGTCATCGGCCATGACCGTCCAGTTCATGGTCGCCTGGTTGGCCGGGAATACCCAGGTGAAGAACACCGCGAGCGACAGGACGATGCAGGCGAACGCAGTGCACGCCAATGCGAGCCGCAGTCGCGCCCGGCGGACCATGTACGCATGGGCGGCGATTGCCGCGAGAGCGGCGAAGATCACGAACCCGAACAGTGCCCAGCCGCGGTAGATGTTCTGGACGATCATGTAGTCGGCGGGGACGAGCCGCAGCTTGGCGAACATCTCGAAGACGTGCGCACCCGCCGGCACCAGCGCCAGGCCGACGAGCACGACGGCCACAATTCCGGTCACACGCGCAGCCATGGTGCCTCGCATTCCGATTGAGGCAGGCAAACGTCTCCCCGGCGGAAGCGTTCCGGCGCGCCGGCGTCCCCCCTCAATCAGGCGCCTTCGAGCCACCATATTTGACGTGGGCGGTCGACGTGCCGCAATTGTTCTGGTTCCGCCGTTGGGATATCACCACGCATCATGGCCGGTCCTTCGCAAAGGCGCGTGATCTCCATCCAGGGGGCGCGCGAACACAATCTCAAGAACGTCTCGCTGGAACTGCCGCGGGACCGGCTGATCGTGATCACCGGCCTGTCCGGTTCCGGCAAGTCGTCGCTTGCCTTCGACACCATCTACGCGGAGGGCCAGCGGCGCTACGTCGAGTCGCTTTCGGCCTATGCCCGCCAGTTCCTCGAGATGATGGAGAAGCCCGACGTCGACCAGATCGACGGGCTGTCCCCCGCCATCTCCATCGAACAGAAGACGACCTCGCGCAATCCGCGATCGACCGTCGGCACGGTCACAGAGATCTACGACTACATGCGGCTCCTGTTCGCCCGCGTCGGCGTGCCCTATTCGCCGGCGACCGGCCTGCCGATCGAGAGCCAGACGGTGAGTCAGATGGTCGACCGCATCCTCGCGCTTGACGAGGGCACGCGGCTTTACCTGCTGGCGCCGATCGTGCGCGGGCGCAAGGGCGAATACCGCAAGGAATTTGCCGAGCTGCTGAAGAAGGGCTTCCAGCGCGTCAAGGTCGACGGCACGTTCTACGAACTCGACGAGGTCCCTGCCCTCGACAAGAAGCTCACCCACGACATCGACTTGGTTGTCGACCGCATCGTGGTGCGGCCCGACCTCGGCAACAGGCTGGCCGAGAGCCTCGAGACGGCGCTCGATCTCACCGACGGAATCGCGGTCGCGGAATTCGCCGACCGGCCGCTCGGCGGCAGCGGGTCGGGCCAGGCGGCAACGGATTCCCGCGGCGCCCACAAGTCGAAGAACGAGACCCACGAGCGACTCGTCTTTTCCGCGCGCTTCGCCTGCCCGGTGTCCGGCTTCACCATCGACGAGATCGAGCCGCGGCTGTTTTCGTTCAACAATCCGTTCGGCGCCTGTCCGTCCTGCGACGGCCTCGGCACCCATTCGGTGGTCGATCCCGACCTCGTGGTGCCGGACCCGGACAAACCGCTGCGCGCCGGTGCCATCGCGCCGTGGGTGCGGTCGACGTCGCCCTACTACATGCAGACGCTCGACGCGCTCGCCCGCCATTACGGGTTCTCCACCGCGACACCGTGGCGCGAACTGCCCGAGGAGGTACGCCACCTCATCCTCTATGGCACCGGCGACGAGACGGTGACCTTCACCTACGACGACGGGCTCCGCGCCTACGACACCCACAAGACCTTCGAGGGCGTGATCCCCAACCTGGAGCGGCGCTGGCGCGAGACCGATTCGACATGGGTGCGCGAGGACATCGACCGCTTCATGACGCCTGCCCCGTGCGAGGCCTGCGGCGGGTACCGGCTCAAGCCGCAGGCCCTGGCGGTGAAGATCGGCGGCCTGCACATCGGCGAGGTCGCCGACCTGTCGATCCGTGCCGCGCTCGCCTGGTTCGACACCGTCGAGGACGGACTCACGCCGCAACAGCGCGCGATTGCCGTGCGCATCCTCAAGGAGATCCGCGAACGCCTGCGCTTCCTTGTCGACGTCGGACTGGACTATCTCACGCTGTCGCGCACCTCGGGTACGCTGTCGGGCGGCGAGTCGCAGCGCATCCGGCTTGCCAGCCAGATCGGCTCGGGGCTGACCGGTGTCCTGTACGTTCTCGACGAGCCCTCGATCGGCCTCCACCAGCGCGACAATGCCCGTCTCCTCGACACCCTGCGCCGGCTGCGCGATCTCGGCAACACGGTGATCGTCGTCGAACACGACGAGGACGCGATCCTCGCCGCCGATCATGTGGTCGACATGGGCCCGGGTGCCGGCATCCACGGCGGCGAGGTGGTGGCCGAAGGTACCCCCGAGCAGATCATGCAGAACCCGCGCAGCCTGACCGGCCGCTATCTTACCGGCATCGAGCAGATTCCGCTGCCCACGAGGCGCTCCGCCGACGAGCGTCCCCGCCTGCGGATCGTCGGCGCCCGCGCCAACAACCTGAAGAACGTGACGGCGGAGATCCCGCTTGGCGTGTTCACCTGCGTCACCGGCGTGTCCGGCGGCGGCAAGTCGACGCTCCTGATCGACACCCTTTACAACGCCGCGGCGCGCCGGCTGAACGGTGCCCGCGTGCAGCCCGGCCTGCATGACCGGATCGATGGCCTGGAATACCTCGACAAGATCATCGACATCGACCAGTCCCCCATCGGCCGCACGCCGCGCTCGAACCCGGCGACCTACACCCAGGCCTTCACGCCGATCCGCGACTGGTACGCAGGCCTGCCGGAAGCCCGGGCGCGCGGCTACAAGCCCGGCCGGTTCTCGTTCAACGTCAAGGGCGGCCGCTGCGAGGCGTGCCAGGGCGACGGCGTCATCAAGATCGAGATGCACTTCCTGCCCGACGTCTACGTCACCTGCGACGTCTGCAAGGGCAAGCGCTACAATCGCGAGACGCTGGAGATCCGGTTCAAGGGCAAGTCCATCGCCGACGTCCTCGACATGACGGTGTCGGAGGCCAAGACGTTCTTCAAGGCGGTGCCCGCGGTTCGCGACAAGCTGGAGACGCTCGAGCGCGTCGGTCTCGGCTACATCCATGTCGGCCAGCAGGCAACGACGCTGTCCGGGGGCGAGGCCCAGCGCATCAAGCTCGCCAAGGAGCTGTCGCGGCGCGCCACCGGGCGCACGCTGTACATACTCGACGAGCCGACCACGGGCCTGCACTACCACGACGTCCGCAAGCTTCTCGAAGTGCTGCACGAACTGGTCGACCACGGCAACACGGTGGTGGTCATCGAACACAACCTGGAAGTCATCAAGACCGCCGACTGGATCGTCGACCTGGGGCCGGAAGGCGGCGACGCCGGCGGCGAGATCGTCGCCTGCGGCCCACCTGAGCAGGTTGCCGCAGAGCCGCGCAGCCACACCGGGGCCTACCTCAAGGACATCCTGGCGAAAGGCCGCCGCCGCAGCGGCCAGAAGGTGGAAGCGGCGGAATAGGCCGACCGGTTTCCCGGTGCCGGCACCACACGTCTGAGCCACCGTCGGACACGCCGGCGGCGGCGGAGCCGTCGGGGCAGCCTCTCAACCATCGTGCTACCATCCCGCAGGATGCCCAGGCTCAGCGCAGGACTGCTGCTCTATCGCCGCCGCGGCGACGACATCGAGGTGCTGCTGGTACACCCCGGCGGGCCATGGTGGCGCAATCGCGATGACGGCGCGTGGTCGATCCCCAAGGGCGAATATTCGGCCGGCGAAGACCCGCTGGCCGCCGCCCGCCGCGAGTTCGCCGAAGAAACCGGGCATGCGCCGGCGGGCGAGCCGGTCGATCTCGGCGAGGTACGCCAGTCCGGCGGCAAGCGGGTGCGCGCGTTCGCGCTGGAGGGCGATTTCGACCCGGCACGGCTGGTCAGCAACAGCTTCACCATGGAATGGCCGCCACGCTCGGGTTCCGTCCGCAGCTTTCCCGAGGTCGACCGGGCGCAATGGTTCCCGCTGGAGGATGCCGAGCGTAAGCTCCTGGCCGGGCAGCGGCCGCTGCTCGCCGCCCTCGCCCGCTTTCTTGAAAGGGACTGACGGCCGCCGCCGGGCGGCCCACCCTACAGCAGGACCAGCGTCGCCAGGCCGAGGAACGAAAAGAACCCGACGACGTCGGTCAGCGTGGTCAGGAAGACGGTGGAGGCTACCGCCGGGTCGGCGCCGAGCGCATCGAGCGTCAACGGGATGAGGATGCCGGCGAGCCCCGCGACAATGAAGTTGACGACCATCGCCGCCGCGATCACCAGCCCCAGTTCACCGCTGCCGAAGACGAAGAACGTGGCCGTGCCGACCAGTATGGCGAAGATGAACCCGTTGATGAGCCCGACGCCGGCTTCGCGCACGACCACCCGCAGCGCATTGATGCGTCCGAGCTCGCGCGTGGCGAGCGCGCGCACCGCCACCGTCATCGTCTGCACGCCTGCGTTGCCGCCCATCGAGGCGACGATCGGCATCAGGACCGCAAGCGCCACCATCTGTTCGATCGTGGCGTCGAACAGGCTGATGACCGCCACTGCAAGGCCGGACGTGCCGACGTTGATCAGGAGCCAGGCAAACCGCCCCCGGACCGTCTGCAGCACGGTGTCGGTGATCGCCTCGTCGCCAACGCCGCCGAGGAGATGGATGTCCTCGCCGGCTTCCTCCTGGATGATGTCGACCACGTCGTCGATGGTGATGACGCCGGCGAGACGCTGGTCGCCGTCGATGACCGGAGCCGACACGAGGTTGTACTGCTCGAACTTGTAGGCGACGTCCTCCTGGTCCTCGTCCACCGAGATGATGATGTGCTCGGTGTCCATGACCTCTTGCACCGTCCGTTCGCGCGGCGTTCGCAGGATGCGGCTTACCGGGATCGTGCCAATCAGGTGGTAGCCGGGATCGACGACGAACACCTCGTAGAAGTCTTCCGGCAGGTCGTCGGTCGTGCGCATGTAGTCGATTGTCTGGCCGATTGACCAGAACTGGGGCACGGCGACGAAGTCAGTGTCCATCAGCCGGCCGGCGGAGTATTCGGGATATTCGAGCGACCGTTGCACGGCCACCCGCTCGCCGCGCGGCACCCGTGACAGGATCTGCGCCTGCTGTTGCGGGTCGAGGCCACTGAGGATGTAGACGGCGTCGTCGGTGTCGAGCTCGCGCACCGCCTCGGCCACCGTCTCCTGCGGCAGTACCTCGAGCACCTCGTCGAGCACCGATTCGTCGAGTTCGGGAAGTGCCGTGTAATCGAATTC